>Ga0316220_1000019_pt1 | contig 273513 bp, 210 predicted proteins | sample TBH18005metaG_FD_203632 | JGI IMG/M metagenome (GOLD analysis project Ga0316220, IMG submission 203632) | Freshwater microbial communities from Trout Bog Lake, Wisconsin, USA - TBH18005 | ecosystem: Environmental > Aquatic > Freshwater > Lake > Hypolimnion/Profundal zone | place: USA... | reverse complement strand
GGAGACAATGCCAAGTGCAGCACCAAAAAGATCTACAGGGTTCATAACGGTGACTAAACCTCCGGTTGAGTGATGGTGTGCCATCATACATCAAACCGGCAACCCATTCAATTCGTCGAAGAGCCTCACTAAAGAAAAGGACCGCTTCATAAAAAACGTCATCTTTTCCGACCTGGAGACCCTGCTCAACCGGAGCATCGACAACACCACACTGATTATTTGCCGGGGCTTTAACGCGGTAGCCACCAGGATCATCGAGTTCCTCGACACTATTGAGACATTCCAACGCAACATCTTCACACTGAAAAAGAAGGTCGTGGACACCCACTGGCTCATTTCGGTTGGGAAAATTCCGGCGCGTTTCCATGCTGACGTAGCGGCGAATCCCGAGCAGATGCGACTATTCAGGGATATGTACGGGGTGAATATTGCACGGGCTGAACAGTTAAGCGAACACCCAACCTTGGTCGTAGACACTCGTCTATTTCTCACCGAGTGGACGATGGAACTCCTGTCGGCTCCAGAGTTCGACAACCTTGACGAGCAGACGGATGGACTACTTATCAACTCAGAGAATTTACAAGCGCTGAATCTCTTACAGGAAAAATATCGGGCGAGGATAAACTGCATTTACATTGATCCTCCATACAATACGGGATTGGATGAATTCCTCTACAAAGATAGTTTTAGGCATTCAAGTTGGGTCTCCATGATTACTGATAGAGTTGAAATATCTGTAGATTATTTGGATTCAAAAGGGGTTTTTCTTACCTCAATAAATGACATAGAATCTAATAACCTGGACATGGCATTTTCAAAGATAAACCAAATGCAAAGGATAGGATACTTCATCTGGCGCACACGGAATACTGACAACAGGGTGCTCACAAAACTCTCCAATGACCATGAATATGTCCACATTTACTCTAAAGATGCCAGTCCTATTTATGGGCGCAAAATCGACAGGTCCGACTTTTCAAATCCCGACAATGACCCTAGGGGGGTATATGTAACCGATCCGCTTACGGGCAAAGCTAACGCCGAAGCCAGACCTAACCTGCATTATGTAATGGTAGACCCGGATACGGGTGATAACTATCCGCCTGATCCCGATTTTGGGTGGATCACCGACTGGGATGGCTATCAAAAGCTTCTGCAGGATAAACGAATAAGCTGGCCCAAGAATGCGAAGAGTGGAAATCCCAGAAAAAAGCGTTTTCTTTTTGAAACCGAGGAAAGAATGCCCGTTTCATCGCTCGGCATAACTGCGGTAAATGGGGCTAGTAATGCTGAGCAGAAGGCGTTCTTTGGGAATAAGGTCATAGACTATCCTAAACCGTCAATCCTTATGAAACAGCTAATTGATTACTCAACCGATGAATCCGCCATCATTCTCGATTTCTTCGGAGGATCAGGTTCAACCGGACATGCGGTTTTCGCACTCAACAAAGGCGACAAAGATAAAGGAAAACGTAAATTTATACTCATAGAAATGGGTAACTACTTTGATAGGATTCCACTAGCACGCATCCAAAAGGTCATGTACTCCCTCAACTGGCGCGACGGTAAGCCGATAGCCGACCAGGTGGACGGCTATCAGGGGATCGTCAAGGTCCAGCGACTGGAGCAGTACGAGGACCTGCTGGCGAACCTGGAAACTGCCTGGGACGGAGAGACGTTACCCAAAGGCTTGCCGGTGCAGTACCTCTTTCGCCCCGAGCATAACAAGCTGGTGGCAAGCCTCGACGTTTCCCGTCCTTTCTCTCAGACCATGAAGGTCGGCAAGGCAAGGGAAGAGAAGACCATCGACCTTATGGAAACCTGGCTCTACCTGCAGGGGTACGGAGTAAAATCGCGCAGAAGGTATAGTGAAGGCGTAAAGACTTACCTTGCGGTGGAAACGACTATCGGTATTCTCGTAATCTTCCGCGACACGGACACCGGCGAGGATGACTCTGCCGCGCTGGATGCCATCATTGCGCACTACCAGGGGCCAGGCGGTGAGCCGACTATCACCAGGGTGGAGGTGAACTATGGCGCGGATACCCGCAAGGTGAAACTGCCGGTGACAGTCATCCACGCTGCGGATTTCGACCGGGGTGCCTCGTGGAACTGAAGCTCTACAACCGGCTGAAGCGCGAACTGTTGGGCGATCTCGCCGCCGCGGCCGAACATAACGAGGCCAATTATCAGGGCGTGGTGGAACGCTACGCGTTTCAAACCGAGACAGGCATTCCGCGCCCCTACTCCCTGGCGATCCAGGGCTGGCTCGGCGCTTACAACCTATTGGTGCCCCGCCCGGTTCGCCTGCGCTACTACCAGATTCTGGCGCTCTACTTCACCGAGGCGGTGCTCAGAAAGGTCCGGGCCAGGGAAGAAGGATACACCGAGCGCCACATGCTGGCCTACTGGATGGCCACCGGCAGCGGCAAGACGCTCCTCATGCATCTCAACATCCTGCAGTTCATCGACCATATCGGCGGGCTGCGGGCCTTCGACGAACTGCAGATCATCCTCACCACGCCTGGCGTGAACCTCATAGAACAGCACCGCCGCGAAGTGGTGCCGCTGATCGAGAAGCTCAACCAGCAGTGCGCCGGCCGCATTCGCCTTACCATCGACTCGACCCAGTCGCTATTGAACCGGGAGAAGAATTACTTCGACCTGCCCGATCACAGCAGGGTCTTCCGCCTGGTTCTGGTTGACGAAGGACACATCGGTCTGGCCAGCTCCGGCCAGGAACTGGGAAAATTCAAGGAACTGCGCCACAACCTGGCCGACTATCCCAATGCCTTTCTCTTCGAATACTCCGCCACCTATCACGGCATAGCCGAGCGCCACGTGCAGGAGTATGAAGACCAGATCGTCTATGACTTCAATTACTATCGTTTTTTCAAGGACGGCTACGGCAAGGATTTCCATGTGTCACGGGTGGCCGACGACGAGTTCGCTGCAGGAAGGGAGTGTTGGGACAATTTCAGCACCGCATTTAGGACTCTTGCCGACAAATTGACCGTCTACCAGGAGTTGCGGATCAACCTGGCTACCGGCGTGGAAGGGCTCCCCTTTACCGGCACCTTCCCGGACAAGCCGCTGCTCGCTTTCATGGGACGCACGGTCGAGGACAGCAAGGACGAAGGGAAAAGCGACGAGGTTTCGGATATACGCAAGCTCCTCGGCTTTCTGGCCAGGATGCCGCACGAGGAAAAAGAGCGGCTGAAAGCGATGTTCAACGGACAGATAGCGGGCTCACTGACGCTTACCCGTTGCCCGGCAATGGTGGACGAAATCCTGCTTTCCTGGGGCGACGGCGAGTTTTGGGGCATCATCAACGTCGGCAACGGCGACAAATTTTTCAACGATTCAAAGGGGCATCCCGATCTGAAGGGAGCCGACGGCACGCCGCTGGTACATCTGCGCAAAAGCCAGATCGTCGAGACTCGCTACCACTTCATCAATATCGATTCGGCGCAAAGCCCGGTCAACGTGCTGATCGGCAGCCGCAAGTTCGCCGAGGGATGGAACTGTTTCAGGGTATCGGTCATCGGGCTGATCAATCTCGGGTCCACCAAGGGAAACAAGATCATCCAGATATTCGGCCGCGGGGTCCGGCTCAAGGGTCTGAAGAATGACGGCAAACGACATGCGCCCGAGCATAACGAACATTACGACTCTCTGGTAACTGTCGACTCGCCCCTGAACCGCCTGCGTCGTCTGGAGACCCTCAACATCTTCAGTTTGAAAAAAAGCTACCTCGACACCTTCCTGAAAGCCCTGGAGGACGATTTGCCGACCTACGTTCTGGAGCGCTCGATCCAGGTCTCGCCGGCGGCCGTCTGGGTCGGTGGGAGGCTGAAAAAGGGAAAGACCGTTCCCTTCGAGTCGTACCGCGACAAGCTCGGCATTTTCAAGGTTGGGCGGCAGGAGAACGAACCTGCGCTGATTGCCGTCCTCCTTAAATCAGGACGCTGGGCCTGGCGCTATTTGACTGATGCCGTCGAGATGCAGGGCGAGATACCCCCCTTTGTCATCAGTTTGGATTACCGTGCCGACAGTGAGCTTTCCCCCGTCAGGATTGAAGCGGAACTGTACCGGGTCCTGCTGGAGCAGGACACTTTTCTCCCCATGGTGGAGATCGGCAGGCGCATGGCCCGCACCATGGAGGCCCGCAGCCTGCAACTGTACCGTGAGAGCGAAGCCGGCCTTCAGTTCTTCAAAGCTCCTGACCTGTTGGAACTTACCGGAACCGTCACCTATCACGCCCATCTCGATGAGCGGGAATGGCTTACCGTGGAGCGCCTGCTGTTTCAGGCGGTTCAGGATGTGCTTGAGAAGATTCACCACAAGCTGATCTACGACATCAACAAGCGCCAGTACCGCTATGACAGACCGAAGAGTCATGCGGAGACGGGAGGCAAGGGCGACTTCATTGACGGCTACACCGCAACAATCGAGTTTGCCAGCCAGGAGAAAAAGGAGGCATTCGAGACGGAATACCCTGACGGGATTCCGGAGCAATTAAAGCTGAGCTTCAACGACCCGCGTCTAGTGTACCAACCGCTGCTGCGGGCCGGAAACGATTCCGATAAGCGCGAGTTATCCTGGAAACAGATCAACATTTCTCCAGATTCTCTTAACCCCGGCGAGCGCAAATTCGTCAGCGACCTGCACGACTACCTCAACAACCCGGTGAACCGCGGCGCCTACGACAAGCATGAGTTTTACCTGCTGCGTAATGTAGAAAGCCTGCGCTCGGCCGGGGTTTATCTGGAAAACGAGACCCGGGCGTTTTTCCCGGATTTCATCCTCTGGGTAATCCACAAGGACTGGACCCATATTCTGCTCATCGACCCCAAGGGTCAGACGGGGATAACCGATTGGGTGAAGCTGGAAGAAAACGAGAAGGTGAAAGTCGCCCACAGCGGCCACCTGAAAGAACTGGCGCGCAAACTGACGGATATCAACAAGCGCCCCTTCAAGGTGGATTCCTTCATACTGCTGCGCGACTCGTCGCCGCTGGGGACGCTGGTGAGTCTGATGCCAACACCGGAGGAAGAGAAAAACATCGAACGGCTGCAGGCGAAGCACGTGCTGAGGCTGGATTGGCACGAGAGAGACGAGGCGGGGAACAAAAAGGCGAATTACTGGAACGGCAGGACCTACCTGGATGTGATGTTCAGTGTTATAGGACGCTGAGCGGAACCGAACCTGAAAGGGAGCGCTCCCTCGCGACTGGCTGCTGGCAACTCTCTCTAGCACCACAGCTTTGACCGCTCGGCCGCAGTTTCAATCCATGCACCGCGGTTTTAAACGCTCGGCAGCAGTTTGAATTGCTCGGCCGCAGTTTGAATTCGTGGCCCGCAGTTTTAAACGCTCGGCCGCAGTTTGAATTCGCTGCCTGCAGTTTTTAAACGTTCGGCAGCAGTTTGAATCCGTGGCCCGCGGTTTTAATTGCTCGGCAGCAGTTTGAATCCGTGGCCCGCGGTTTTAATTGCTCGGCAGCAGTTTGAATCCGTGGCCCGCGGTTTTAATTGCTCGGTAGCAGTTTGAATCCGTGGCCCGCGGTTTTAATTGCTCGGCAGCAGTTTGAATCCGTGGCCCGCGGTTTTAATTGCTCGGCAGCAGTTTGAATCCGTGGCCCGCGGTTTTAATTGCTCGGCAGCAGTTTGAATCGGGGAGGCCTGGAGTCTGGGGGAACTGAGTGGATGAGGAGGACGTGCGAGGGTAAAAGGAATGGAGGCAAGCGCTCACGCTTGGCCCTCGCGCTTTGCATCTCTCGCTAAAGTCCTCTCACGCGCAATGGCCGGCCGCGCCGCTAACCGACGGCTACCCCGTCTTTGAGTGTGCTATCAAGCAGCGGAATTCCCTCAGCACCTTTAGCCGATACGTCGCAGCAAGGCGCGTCACTCCTGCCGGTCCTCGTCCCTCTCAACGCCCTTGGGCGGGAACCCGTCACCCCCCTCCCTGGCCCTCCTCCCTGGCCCTCCCCCCTCCACGCCCGCTCCACGCCTCCGCGCAGCCTTCGGCGCGCCAGAGGGGGACGATGGGCTGAACTCACCTTGGAGCACGGAGGATGAGCGCTGACCAGGGCACAAAATGACCCGGAATAAAGGGTATCGAAGCGCCGGCGGGCTGCGCTGGGCCGGTTTCATGGTACTCTCGTTTGGTGAGGCTTAATGACAAGGGCGACACCATGACTGAGGCGGACATCGCGGACATCATTGTGGTTGGCGCGGGACCGGTGGGACTGCTCGCGGCGCTTTTGTCGGCGCAGCACGGCTTGCACGTCCTGCTGTTGGAACAAACGGAGCTGCGGGACTCGCGCTCTCGCGCGGTCGGCGTGACGCCTCCCTCGCTGGAGATCCTGGAGGGGTTGGGGCTGGCCGGAGCTTTTATCGATCAGGGCGTCGCGGTGCGCAGCGCGGAGGCTCACGGCCGGCGCAGGCGGCTGGGAATCCTCGACTTTTCCGGACTCGGGGGTGATTTCCCTTTCGTGCTTTCCATCCCGCAGCAAAGGACCTCGGCGCTGCTGGAGCAGGCGGTCCTGGTCAATCCGTCGATCCGTTTTCTGCGCGGCCACCGGGTGACCGGGTGCTGCGAGGCAAAAGAGCGGGTAACCGTCTCCGGGAAACGCGGCGCTGCCGGCGACTTCCGCTTCGAGGCGCAGTACGTTTTGGCCTGCGACGGAGGCAGGAGCGCCGTCCGGGAGAGCCTGGGCATCCCTTTCGAGGGGGCGCCTTACCGGCACACCTTTCTCATGGGTGATTACCAGGACTGCACCGGTTGGGGCGAAAAGGCGCTCTTCTTCCTGACGCCGCGCGGCTCGGTGGAATCTTTTCCCCTCCCCGGCGGGAAAAGGCGCTTTGTCCTGTCGACGCCGCATTTCATCGAGGCCTACACGACCGGCTATCTCCAGGCTGAACTGCTGCGCCGGTCCGGAGTCGATGTCGCCGGCGTCCGTCAGTACTGGGAGAGCGGCTTCGGCGTGCAGCGTTTTACGGCAAAGTGGTTTTGCCGGGGCCGGGTTTTCCTGTGCGGAGACGCCGCCCACCTGATGACGCCCGTGGGGGGCCAGAACATGAACACCGGGTTTGCCGACGCCGAGCTGGCCGCCTGGTTCAGCGCTTTGCTGATCGCCGGGCGAATCCCCGCGCACCTGGCCGCCAGGGTGTACGACAGGGCGCGCAAGAAGGCTGCCGGCGCAGCCCTGCGGCGCGCTCAAATGACCATGCTGGCAGGCGCCTCCGGCGGGACGCTCTGGTCGGCGCTGCGTAACCTGGCAGCGCTACTTCTGCTGAAGACTCCGCTGCGCAGCGCTCTGGCGCGCTTTTTCAGCATGCAATCCATCCCGTGCCGAAACCTCAGGGTTTCCCGGAAATGGTTCGAAAGGAAACTCCGCCTGTGAGTAGACAGCCCCGGCGAGCCGTTACTGGAGAGGTTTAACATGCTGGATTATTTCTTCCCGGATCTCCGCCTCAGGAACACCTCTGAAAAAGAAAAGCTGGAGCTTGCCGAGGCGGACCCGGTCCTGGTGCTGCGGACCCTCCGGCAATTCGCGCTGATAAACCGCCTGCTCAGCGGAAGTTCCCGGCTGATGCGGGAGCATTTCTTCCGGGTCATGGAGCGGCAACCGGGACGCATCTACACGCTCTTGGATGTCGGTGCCGGAGCCGGGGACCTCGCGGTCCGCGCCGCGCGCGAGGCCCGGCGGCGCGGCCTGCGGTTGGAGATCACGGCGCTCGACAACGACCGGCGCGCCCTCCCCCTCGCGCGCCTGGCGGCCCGGGACTTCCCCGAGATCCGGGTCGTGGAGGGCGACGCGCGTGACTTGGCCCGCTTGGGCCCCTTCGATTTCATTTTTTCCAACCACCTGCTGCACCACTTGACCGAGGAAGAAATCGGCGTCTTGCTGGAACGGCTCGCTGTCCAGACCCGGCTCGCCTTTGTGATGAACGACGTCAAGAGATCGAGTTGGGCCTACCTTGGTTTTACCATTTTCAGCGCCCTGGTGACGACCCGGAGTTTTCATTTCCACGACGGGCGCTTGTCCATCAGGCGCGCCTTTCTCCCGGAAGAACTGCGCGACTTGATCGACAAAAACATTCCGAACCAGGGGATTCAGGTCCTGGAGACCTACCCGGCAAGGATTGTCCTGGTGCGGAGCGCCGCAAAATAGCAGTTTGCGCCTAACACTATAAACCGCACCGGCAGTATTTCTCCTGAACGGCCAAGTCAAAGGCGACTATCTCCACGAAGCAGAACTTCCCCCGTGACCTATGTCGCAGCCGCCCTCTATCTCAGCAGATGCTGCAATGAAAACAATCGGCTTATCCCTGCCATGACTCAGGCTGAAGGACGCCTTTGACATACCACGGTAAGGCAGTACACTAACTCTCACCAATGAAAGTTCTCATCATAAGCACGAACCAAAACGGACTCCCCTTGCCCGTGATGCCGATCGGTGCCTGCATGGTGGCCGAGGCTTGCGAGAGCGCGGGCCACAGCGTGCACCTTTTGGACCTGATGTTCACCCGGGACGCCGTCCTCGCTATCGAAGCGTGCCTGGACCACTTCCGGCCCGATGTCGTGGGGCTCTCGATCCGCAACATCGACAACGTCGACATGCGCAATCCCGTCTGCTTTCTGGACGACCTGGCTGGCATCATGGACGCCCTGCGCTCCAAGACCCGCGCCCCGATGGTCCTGGGAGGTGCGGCGCTCGGGGTCATGCCCGAGCAGATCCTGCGCCTGGCGCCCGGCACGATCGCCGTGGTCGGCGCCGGAGAGACGGTCTTTCCCAGGCTGCTTGGTTGTATCGCGAACTCCGAGCCCTGGCACGCCTTGCCGGGTGTCGCCTGGCTCGCAGAGGGGGTCCTGCAGCATAACCGCTACGCCCGCCCTGAGGGCGAGCACGCCTGTCGGGTCCCCGACTATCAGAGGTGGCTGGACACCAGGGCTTACCGCTCCCAGATGGCGACAGTCCCGATCCAGACCAAGACCGGCTGCCCGTTTCACTGCGTGTACTGTACTTACCCGAAGATCGAGGGGGAGAGCTACCACCTGTTGGATCCCGACAGCATAGCAGGCGCCGTCGCGCGGCTTGCGGCGGCCGGTCTGCGGGATATCGAGTTCGTGGACAGCGTCTTCAATGCGCCCTGGGAGCATGCCATGAAGGTGTGCGAGGCCCTGTCGCGGGTCGGGCATAAAGCATCCCTGCAATGCCTGGAACTGAACCCGCGGGATTTTGACGACGCCCTGGTGACGGCCATGGAACGGGCGGGCTTTGTCGGCATGGGCATTACGCTTGAGAGCGCCTCCGACCAGGTGCTCGCGGGGCTCGGCAAGGACTTCACCAGCCGGCAGGCGCATGACGCCGCAGCGGTCGTGCGCCGGCACCGGATTCCCTGTGTCTGGATCTTCCTGTTCGGGGGGCCCGGCGAGACCCAGGAAACGGTCCGGGAAACGCTGCGCTTTGCCGAAGAGCAGATCCGGCCCGGCGACCTCGCGTTCTTCAATACCGGGCTGCGCATCTACCCGGGAACCGGGCTGGAGGCGCTCGCGAGGGAGCAGGGGGTGCTCTCGCGCCCCCCCGAGGAGCTGCTCGCCCCCGTGTTTTACCTGGCGCCGGGGCTTCATGCCAGCTGGATTGACCAGGAATTAAGTAAGGCCAGGGCGCGCCGGATGAACTTCATCACGATCGACACCTTGGGACTGTCTTTCCTGCCGACCGTCAACAAGCTCATCTCCAGGCTGGGTGTGCGGCCACCGCATTGGAGATATACGCAGATGCTGCGACGCATGCTGAGGCTCGCAGGGATGGATGTGTGATGGAGGAAGATGCCGACTCGGCATATATTAGCCAAAGGACTGGTGAATCATGGCAGAGGTAAATCTCCGGAGCGGCTCCCCTATGCCTGGCAATGGCAACGCGTACCTTGCTTCTTTCGCCTGTGTGGTCCCGCCCCACGGCACTGATCAGAAAGCCGCCGCTGAGCTTATGAAGCAGCTCTTCACTCAGAAGCTGACCAAGCGCAGTCTCGGGCTGATACGCGCGACGTTTTCACACCCGAGCATCCAGAAACGGCATTTCGCCATGGATGACCCGGCGAGCGTCGTGGATGAATCGCCTGACCAGCGCATTGCAAGGTTCACCGAGCAGTCGATCGAGCTCTCCAGCCAGGCCGTCACCAAGGCCCTGGACCAGGCGGGCCTAGATGTTCAGGACGTGACGGCTCTCATAGTCAACACCTGCACGGGTTACATCTGCCCGGGCATATCGACCTATCTCCTGGAGCGGTTGGGCCTGGCGGGCACGACCCGGGTGTACGACCTGGTCGGCAGCGGCTGCGGCGGGGCGATTCCCAACCTGCAACTGGCCGAGGCGCTGGTCAAATCGCTCGGCGGGGTCGTGGTGAGCGTGTCGGTGGAGATCTGCAGCTCGGTCTTCCAGATGGGCGATGACTTGAGCCTCATTCTGTCCAACGCGCTCTTTGCCGACGGCGCGGCTGCCGCGATATTCTGGGATAAACCTGAGGGTTTCGAGCTGGTAGGCTCGGCGGGTCGCTATGTCCCGGAGCATCGGGAAGAGATACGATTCGTGCACAAGCAAGGGCAGCTCCATAACCAGCTTTCCACGGACCTGCCGGACCTGGTCCAGCAAGCAGCCGCAGCGGTGGTTTCCGACCTGCTGAGCGCGCAGGGGCTGAACACCCGGGACATCAGGCACTGGGCGTTCCACACGGGCGGCGAGAAGATCATCAACGCCGTGGGGGATGCCGTCGGAGTCTCCGACGAGCAGTTGCGGGCGACACGCACGGTCCTCGCGCACTACGGCAACATGTCGTCGCCCACGGTCTGGTTTGTCCTGGAAGAAATCGTTCGAAACGGAATTCTGGCTGGAGAGCTGTGCGCTATGGTCGCGTATGGGGCGGGGTTGTCGGCGCATGCCTGCCTGCTGAGAAAAACCTGACGCGCATGGGCTCAAAGGACTCAATGGACTCAAAGGGCTCAAAAGACACAAAGGACATAAGGGACATACATGACACGGAGGGGGACACACATGACATTGAGGAAAGCAGCTAGCTAGAATTTGTGCCGGGAACGGAACTGGTCGCCGAGAAACCATCCTCTGAAGAAATCAAAGTTGTTGAGCAACACCTTCAGTACACCCTTCTCTCTTTTTCTGACAAAGTAATTCCCCTGGAACAATGCCGGGCTGAAAAAGATCTTGATGTTCTCCCAGTTCATGATGCGATTGAGCTGCTTGTTTGTGAGGTGGCGGGTCCTCACATTGCACATGAATCCGGTGTACCGGCTCAGGTCGTTCCGGTTGGTGACCAGGTCGGCCGCCAGCAGTTCCGCGCGCATCCGGGTACCCGGATAGGGGGTGACGCATTGCACATAGGGAAGATCTACCCGCAGCCGCTTCGCGGCACGGAAGACCTCCCGGATATCCTTCCGGCTGTCATCGGGGTTGCCGATGATGAAGCCTCCCATGACGCCGATCCCCTGGGCGCGCAGGCGGCTCACCGCCTGCTCGGTTTTCTCGCGGATGTCCCCTTTTTGGAAGAACTGCAGGTTTTTCATCTGGACGGCCTCGATCCCGAGAAAGACCATGCTGAAGTTGGCGCGGCGAAGCGCGGGGATCAGCTCCGGGTCGGCCACGATGCCGGCGACGGAGGCCTGTACCAGGTACTCCATGCAGTCCAGGCCGTGCTGCACGATGGCGTGCGCCAGCTTCTTGAAGCGCGCGGCGTCGAGGGTGATGTTGTCGTCCACCAGCAGGACGGTCTGTGTGCCGCGGGCCCGCAGCGCTTCCAGGTCGGCGACCACCCGGTCGATGGCGTGACAGCGAAAGCTCGAGCCGTACATGCCGGTGATGGAGCAAAAGGTGCAGGGCATGGTGCAGCCGCGCGAGGTCTCGACGCAGTCTAGTTTTTTGTCGAAGTAGTTGAAGCTGTCCAGGACCCGGGAGTTTCGGTCCGGCAGCGGCAGCTGCTGCAGGTCCAGCAGTTCGCCGGGAGGGTTGTGGCGAAAGATCCCCCGGCACGGATAGGAGAGTCCCGGCACGCTCGACAGGTCGCGCGCGCCCTCCAGCGCTTGCACCAGGGCCGCCAAGGCCCGCTCCCCTTCCCCCCTGACCAGGTAATCAAAGGGCTGCCCGGCACCCTCGGTGAGCTCGGCATAGGCCAGGCTCGCATGGTAGCCGCCCAGCACGATGGGCGCTCCGGGGGCGAACTCCCGGCAGATCGACATGACGGTCAGCGCGCTTTGGTATTGGAAGCTCATGGAGCTGACGCCGATCAGCTGGGGGCGGAAATCCAGCAGCAACTGCTGGAGAAAGGCCCGGATGTTTTTGTGAACCAGCACCAGGTCGGCGATCCTCACCTCGTGGTCCGGGAGGTGGGCGGCCAGGGAGCATAGGCCCAGGTTGGGCACCTTGATGATCCTGTGGAAGTTATTGGCGGCGTCAGGCATGGCGAGGAGCAGAATCTTCATCTGGTATCCCGTTCAATGGTTCAGGTGTTCGTTTCCCGTGGGAAGTACCAGTTTACCATTCAGGACTCTCATTACAAGGTGCTTACCAACCTGAGAGTGGCAACGAATTTCAGTTTGTGATTAGCACCCAACCCTGGGTGCGGCGCAGCTGTATCTGGCGATCGCTTTGACAGAGCTTGTCGCGCTTCGACTCCGCTCAGCGAACGGGTGGTCCCTGAGCGGAGCCGAAGGGTGGTCCCTGAGCGGAGTCGAAGGGCGGTCCCTGAGCGGAGTCGAAGGGAGCACGGCCAGCCCCTTGAACTTCCGGCTTCTCCTATGGTTTCCATCATCGTGAAAATGTGCTTCAGAAATGTCGCCAAATGCCGAATTGTAGTAACAGGCCGACTTGCTTGTTCGGCCATGGTAGTCTGACGGACAACTATTCCAGCTAATAAATAGCACTACCCCAGGAGAAGTCATGCCTATCCAGCCGCAGGTTCTCACCCAGCTGAAGACTACGGAGCCCGAACTGTTAGGCCTGCTCGCCGGCGACGTGAAGGAAATTTTCTCCACCATGGTCGGGATGGAAGTCCCCCTCTGCGACACGCTGGCGGCGGCCGACGCCAGGTTCCAGGGTTGCGTCAGCGCCATGATTCTGCTCAGCGGGAGTTACAACGGGGTGGTGACCTTTCACGCCACGCCGCAAGCGGCGATGGACATTACGGCCCAGATGCTGGGGATGGAGGTCGCGGAGGTTGATGCCGACGTGATCGACGCGCTGGGGGAAATCGCCAACATGATCGGCGGCTCGTTCAAGCACCATTTCGTCAACGACGGCCACGAGGTGAGGCTCACGCCGCCCACGGTCATCGAGCGAAACGACCATTTCCGCCCCCCCGGCGCGGCGCAGGACATGCTTGCCCTGCTCTTCGAGGCGGGATCGGATCACATCCTGGTGACCGTGCACCTGGAGGCGTGGGACTGAGGTCATTCAGGACGTTCCCAACGGCCGCGGCGAAGTCACCCAGATCTCCCAGGATGTTTCAGACCGCCGCGGCGAGGTCTCCCAGGTAGGCGGAGATCACCCGCTCGTCTTTTTGCAGCTCCGCCGGCCTCCCCTCGACCACGATCCTGCCCCGCTCCATGACGTAGGCGTAATCCGCCACCTCCAGCGCCCGCTTTGCCATCTGCTCGACCAGGAGCAGCGTGATCCCCGACTCCTTGAGCCGGCGGATGATGGCGAACACCTCCTCGACGATGACCGGGGCAAGCCCCATGGACGGCTCGTCCAGCAGCACGACCTTGGGATCGGCCATGAGCGCCCGGCCGATGGCGAGCATCTGCTGCTCCCCGCCGGACAGGGTCCCGGCCGACTGATGGTAGCGCTCCTTGAGGCGCGGGAAGAGCTCGTAGACCCGCTCCAGGTCGCCCGCCGCCTGGGCGCGGTAGCCAAAGAACCTCGGCAGGCGGCGGTAGGCGCCCAGCAGCAGGTTGTCCTCGACGCTCAGGGTGCCGAACACCTTGCGCCCCTCCGGCGCATGGGCCAGGCCGAGCCTCGCTATGCGCGAGGCGTCCATCCCCTCCACCCTCACCCCGTCGATGCTGATCTCTCCCCGGGTCGGCTTCAGCAGGCCGGAAATGGCGCGCATGGTGGTGCTCTTCCCGGCGCCGTTGGGGCCGATGAGAGCGACCACGCTCCCCTGCTGCACCGCAAGCGAGGTCCCCATCAGCACCTCGCTCGTGCCGTATCCCGCATGTAAATTGTCGACTTTCAGCATCTACCGCTCCTTGGATGACGTCAGGCCGGGACCGGCTCACCCTCTGCCGCCACCGCCCCGTCCGGGTATAGCGCCTCGACCGTGCCGCCCAGGTAGGCCACGATGACCTTGGGATCGCGCTTCACCTGGTCGGGTCGTCCCTCGGCGATGATCTTTCCGTAATCGAGCACGGTCACCCGATGGCAGAGCTCGCTCACCACCGCCATGTGGTGCTCGATCAGGATGATGGTGATGCCGCGCCCGTGCACGGCCCGGATGATCTCAAGGAGCCTGGCGACGTCGGGCTGGGCCAGGCCCGCGGCGGGCTCGTCCAGGATCAGCAGGTCGGGGCGCCGCGCCAGGGCCCGGGCGATTTCCAGGAAGCGCTGCGCCCCGTAGGGGAGGTCCTTGGCAGGGACGCGGCTCTCGTCCCTGAGCCCCACCAGGTCCAACAGGGCCAGGGAATCGGCCTGGGCGCGCCTCTCGCTACGGGCGGTAAGTCCGAGCAGCACCAGGGGGAGCGGACTCGGGTAAATCCCCTTCATGGCGACCATGACATTGTCGAGCGCCGTCAGCTCGCTGAAGAGCTGCAGGTTCTGGAAGGTGCGCGCCACACCCCGGAGCGCCACCCTGAGGAGGCTCCCCTGTGGCAGCGGCCGGCCATGCAGCAGGACCTCACCGGAGGTCTGGGTGTAGAGCCCGGAGACCACGTTCACCAGGGTGCTCTTGCCGGAACCGTTGGGGCCGATCAGGCCGTGAATCTCACCGCTTTGGACCGTAAGCGTCACCCCGTCGACAGCCCGGACTCCCCCGAAATAGTGCTTCAGGTCCTTAAGCTCCAGAAGCGGTCCGCCGGTCCCCTCCTTGCCGGCCAGCACCGCGTCGATCGGGGATGACTCCGGCAACGCAGGAGGTGCGATCCGGAAGAGCCGGGTCAGGAACCTGGCGGCGAACCCCATCAGCCCCTCCGGCAACCCGACCATGACCGCGAAGAGCATCAGGGCGAAGATCGCCTTGCGCCAATCCTCCGTGTTGGCGGTGAGGAACCCGCCGGCGACCAGGAGCCCCATGGCGACGACCGGCGCCAGCGCCTGGAAGGGGCGCGCGCTCCCCCGGGCCAGGCCGCGTACGCCGGCGGCCAGCGCCAGCAGGAAGCCGAACCCGGAGAAGGAGAGGAACAGGATCCGGTTGGAGAGGAGGTTGGGTAATAGCACGATGATGGCGGCGCCCACGAAGGCGCCCCAGAGGCTCTTCCTGCCGCCCAGCACGACGCCCAAAAGCAGGATGACCATCAGCTCGTAGACGAAGACCTGGGGCTGCAGGTACTGGAAGTTGAAGGCGTAGAGGCCGCCGGCCAGCCCCCCCAGGCCCGAGCCGAGCGTGAAGGCGGCCGCCTTGTGGCGCAGGGTGCCGATCCCCATGGCGTCGGTCGCGATCGGGCTGTCGCGCAGCGCCTCGAAGGCCCGCCCCCACTGGGAGGAGAGCAGGTTCCGCATGAAGATCCAGACGCAGACCAGCAGGAAGAGGCAGAGCCAGTAGAACCCCTTGGCCCCAAGGGCCGCGCCGAACAGCGGGGGGCGCGGAACCTGCAGCCCCTGGGCGCCGCCGGTCAGCGACTCCCACTCGTTGAGCACAGTCGTGGTGAGGGCCATGAAGCTCAGGGTGGAGAGGGCGAACTGGGGCCCCTCCAGGCGCAGCGCGGGGAAGGAGAGCAGCGCGCCGAACAGGCAGCCGACCGCGGCGGCGACCGCGAGCGCCGCAAAGATGCCGCAACCCAGCCGGGTGACCGCCAGGGCGGCGCTGTAGGCGCCCAGGCCGAGGAAGGCGGCCTGGGCCAGGTTGATCTGCCCCAGGTAGCCGACGGTGATGTCGAGGCCGATGAGGAGTATCCCGTAGATGGTCAGCAGGGTCAAAAGGCCCAGGACAAAGGAGTTGTTCACCGCCAGCGGGACCGCGGCGAGCAGGGTCAGCAGCAGGGCCTCCGCGCCCAGGACGAGAACCAGTCGTTTCAGCATAACTTCACGTCCTCCCAACTAACCTGGGCTCGATTCGCCCGATCGGCCCGGTCCGACTGCCCGGTCCGATGAAAACATAACGCACAGCCCAGCGCCACCCTACACCTTCCTGATGACCGCCTTGCCGAAGACACCGGTGGGGCGCACGGCGAGGGCGAGGATCAGCAGCAGCAGGCCGGGCGCTTCGCGCCAGCCGCTTCCCACGTAGTAGCTGGTCAGGCTCTCCAGGGCCCCCAGAAAAAGCCCCACCAGCACGACGCCGAAACCGGAGTCGAGACCCGCCACCACGGCGACGGAAAAGGCCTTCAACACCAGGGCGGAGGCCATGGTGGGCCCCACCGTCGTGATGGGCGCGACCAGGATCCCGGCGAAGGCCGCCACGGTACCGGAGAGCGCGTAGGAGAGCATGACGGTGCCGGTGGCGGAGATCCCCATCAGCTGGGCGGCGTCCCGGTCGGCCGCCACCGCCTCGAAGGCCTTGCCGAGTAGGGTCTTGCGCTTGAAGAGTTCGATGAAGCCCATGATAAGGAAGACGCCGGCCGCGACGGAGAGCTCCACCGGCGTCACGCTGATGCCGAAAAGCTGAATCGGGTCGGAGGAGATCGGCGTCGGGAAGGGGCGGTCGTCCCTGCCCCAGATGTTCTCCGAGGCCGAGAAGAAGAGCAGCCCGATGATGATGGTGAGCAGTATCCACCCCTCGCTTTTCTGCTCCAGGGCGAGACGCACGCCGGCGCGCTCGACGAAGAGCCCGAGGAGCGCGCCGCAGATCAGGCCAAGCGGTACCATGACCCAGTAAGGGAGCCCCAGATCGGTCAGGGAGAGGCAGATGAAGGCCGAGACCATCACCAGTTCCCCCTGACCGAAGTTGATGCTCTTGCTGGTGGCGTAGGTGAGCTGGAAGCCGTAGGCGATGAGGGCGTAGACCAGCCCCATCAGCGCCCCGCTCACCACCATCTGGGCGACGACAGACTGGTTCATGGCTGCCCTGCGTCCGCTGCCGCTATGGCCGGTTGCGCGACCTTGGTCATTTGGCGTTCTTCCCCTTGACGGCGGTGGCGCTCTTGATCAGGCGCTGCCGGTCGGCGTTGTTGGCGAAGACGACATGCCCGTCCTTGACCATCCCCATGACGACCTGGTCGCGGCGAAACGCTTCGTGGCTGTCCTCGTTGGCCGGGTCCCAGGCGCTGAACGGTTTCTGCCAGGTGGCGATGACTCCCGGCACCGGGTCCTTCAGGTTCTCCAGGGCCGCCTTGATCTTGTGGGTGTCGGTGCTTTGCGCCTGTTTCACGGCGGCGGCGAAGATGTAGACCGCGTCGTAGCCCTGGGCGGCCGATACCGGCGAGGGGATCCGGCTCACCTTGTACGCCTTGTGGTAGCCCTGGATGAAGGCCTTCGCCTTGGGGGTGATCGCCTCCTCGATGAAGGTCTGCGGCATCATGGTCCCGTTGCCGTTCTTGCCGGCGTTGTCGACAAAGTTGGACATGGAGAGGGTCCACCCCCCGATCATCGGCGCCTTGAAGCCGATTTTCGCCATGCCGTTGGCGATCGCCGCCAGCTCCGGGCCGATGCCCCAGATCAGGATCGCCTGGGCGCCGGAGTTCTTGGCCCGCAGCAGCTGGGCGGTCATGTCCTTGTCGCCTATGTTGAACTTCTCGGTGGCGACGACCTGGAGTTTGTTCCCCTGCCTCTTGATCTGGTTCAGGAGGTCGTCGCGGCCGGAGGCGCCGTAGTTGGTGGAGTCGTGCAGCAGCGCCACCTTGAGTAGTTTCCGGTTCACCGCCTCCTCCACCACCATCGCCGCCTGGATGCCGTCGTGGGCGGCGAAGCGGAAGATGGAGAGGTCCTTGACCCCAGCCTTGCTCCACTGGGTCATGGAGGCGGAGCCGGCCGCCGGGGTGATGATCTTGGTGATCCCCTTTTCCTGCAGGTGCTTGTCGCCGGCGAGTACCACGCCGGTGTTGACCGAGCCGATGACGCCGGAGAGGTCGTTCATGGAGGCGAGCTCCTGGCCGATCAGGGCGCCCCGCTCGTTCTTGGCCTCGTCGTCGCGCTCCAGGACCTCGAACTTCAGCATCCTGGCGCCGACCTTCACCCCCCCGGCAGCGTTGATTTCGGCGATGGCCAGTTTCGCCCCGTCCCGCATGGAGGCGCCCATGGGAGCCGAGCCCCCGGTGAAGGGGCCGGTGATGGCAATCTTGATGACATCGGCAGCAAATGCCTGAGTGGCAGCCAAGCTCAACAGCAGTGTCGCGATCAGCGCTTTTTTCATCTTCCCACCTCCGGTGCTGGTTATGAAGCTCACAAAGCTAGGTATACCACAAGTTAGAACATTGTTTTGGACTATGTACTATTTTTTCACCAAGAAAGCAATCAACATTGAAGTCACTAGGAGCTCGCGGCCAGGAAGAGGTGCCAGGCGCTCCTGACACAGGCTGTCGCATTGAGTTTGACTCCGACAGCACTGTGCCACGGCGCGAGGCAATCCGACGTGCAACGGCGTGCCAATGTCCTGCTTACCTCATTCCTATGTCCTTCCCATGTCCTTGCGGATGACAGTGCAGAAAAGAGAATGGAGCCCGGCGCCGCGGACAGCAAGAGTATCATTGACAGGAGCCCTTCCTTGGGCTATCGTAACCTGAATTTTTCGACATGCATCTCAGATAAACGACAATACTAAACCATCCGCGAGGATGGGACGGAAAGCCTACTGGGTCTCACCGAGACAGCCGGGTCGCCGAAATATCCTACCGATATTGAGGGCCCGGCTTTTTTTGTCTGCCGTCGGATTCACGGCGACTGACAGGCGCTGGGTCCAACCAGTGCAGCCACTACGTTTTCCCCGGAGTCAGGTATGCCTATAATTGAGTGGAATGTTGGTTTTCTGATCGGTATACAAGAAGTCGATAGATATCATCAGCAGATGGTTCAACTGCTGAATGAAGCGTATGATGAATTCAGGGAAGGAGCCGTAGTTAAACAATCGGTATTGGATGAGCTGATTGGCCATACTGAGCACATCTTCGACTTGGAAGAGAGCTTCATGCTGGAAATCTCATACCCGAATTATGAAGAGCACAAGCAAGAGCATGAATTATTTGCTTCGAGGATTGTTGAGTTCAAAAAACTCTCCAGAAAGAACAAAGACGTGTCCATTGAATTACTCTGGTTCTTGTGCAATTGGGTCACCCATCATCTACGGGAGACCGATGCCGAATTCGGTCGCTTTGTCGATATTTATCAAATCAACAAGATGGTAAGCCGAGGGTCCGGGTAAACTCCCCCCTGCCCTATCCCGCGGTATGGACCGGAGTCAAAGGGAGGGGGGTCTTAACTTTTCAGCAGTGACAAATTGCTCCCGTCATGACGCCGCGACTCCTCCGGCGCCGCAGGGTAGCTAGATTGTTTTACTTGCCTCGTTGGAATACACGCTCTCGTTTCCGGCCGCGTCATACGCCGTCACGGCGAAGTAATAGGTGCCCGGAGCCAGACCGCTGAGGGCATAGCCCGGCACCATCCCGACATTGATGGTGGTGGAATAGGACCTGGGGGAGGTCCCGTAATACACCTTGAAGCCGGCGGCGCCCGGGAGTGTCGGATCCCAGGAGAGCTTGGCGACCCCCGTCGAGGACGTGCCGCCGGATGAAGCGGTTGAGGTCGATCCGGCTGCGACCGACCCGGTTGTGGCGGAGCCGTCCGTGGCAGTTGCACCGGCCGCGGCGGACCCGCCAGCGCTGCTGCCGGCTCCCGCCGAGGCATTTCCTGCCGTTGAGCCGCTGTCACCCCCGCTCAAAGTGGTTCCTGCCGACGGCGCGGATCCCCCGCCGCCGCATCCCGCCCCACCAATGATAACCAGAAAAGACAGTGATACCGCGATTAAAGGCTTTCTTACCTGCATGCTTCCTCCTTTTTTTCCCGATAATGGGTACTGACGCAAAACAGCCGGGTCGCAATATCATGAGATATTTCGGCGACCCGGCTGTCTCTGTAAGACCCTTAGGCTTTCCGTCCCATCCTTGCGGATGGTTTAGTAGTATCGATTATCCTGCGCTCTTCATATTTTGCACCACACTACAGGCAAAACCGCTTTTAGTCGGTGACCGGGATCACCGTTAACAACTTTTTAATCGCAGACGAAGTTCGCTTCGATGCGGCGGTTCTGAGCCTTCCCTTCCGCCGTCTTGTTGCTGGCCCGCGGCTTGGTGGGGCCGTACCCCTTGGCTTCCAGCCGCTCCGGAGCTATACCGAAGTTCTTGATCAGGTAGCTGCGCACGCTGTCGGCGCGGCGCTGGGAGAGCTTCATGTTGCTTGCCTTGTCCCCGACGCTGTCGGTGTGCCCTTCGATGACCCCCCTGGCCTTGGGGAACTCCCGGAGGAAGTCAGCCAGCTTTTTCAGCTCGTCGTGGTAGCGGGGCTTGATGTCGGACTTGTTGGTGTCGAACTGCACGTCGACGACCGTCGGGCTGCAGAGCTTGGGGGCCGGTGCCGCGACGACCGGAGCGGGAGCGGTCACCGCGATGTTCGCCGCGCTCTTGGCGACACCACCCTCGCCAGTGCAGCTCAGGTTGTACAGGGTATTGTCAAAGGGGGTGATGGCCAGCGATCCCTGGGTCCCCACCGAACCGATGCCGGGCTCGATGCTGCAGTTGGTGGCGTTTTGCGAAGTCCAGCTGAGCGTTGCGGACTGTCCCTTGACGATGGATTCCGGAGCCACCATCAGCCGGTCCGTAGGAGCCGGCACAGGGACAGGGACGGGGGCAGGTACCGGAGCAGGCGCCGGCGGGGGAGTTGCCTCGACAACCGGTGCCGGCACTTCCTTGACCGCCTGCGGGGGACAGAGCGCGCGGGCTTTGGCCGCGGCCTCCTTGGCAAGCGCGACGCCTTCTTCGGTGTGGCAGGCCCGGTACACGTCATAGGCATTGTTCTTGGCAGCCTCTGCTGCTTTGAACTCTGCCGGGCAGACCTGATCTTTTCCCGCCTGGCGCGCAGCTTCTACGGCACGATCCGCATCCTGCAGTTCCGTGCGGACCAGGTAGCCGGGAATGGAGCCGCGGTCGGTATTCCTCTCATAGCTGGCACAACCTGACAATGCTGCCACGGAAGCCATCGCTGCAAGAAAAAGTAAGGGCCTTGCTGCGGTTAACATGTTCATTATTCCTCTCCTTTTTTCAATTAAAGTGATGCAGCTGTTAAAACTTACTATTAAGTCAATTCTTGTCAAGGCGGTTTTCTTTCAGTTTGTCATAGCACGAGCAGAATGGATCCACTGACAATGGGAGACAGTCGTACTGTTAATTTTTTTTAAGCACGAGATCAATTCGACCGTCTCTATGACAGTACCGTGCTCCCGCTCACTGAATTCTTCTCATGCTCTTCCATTCGCCTAAGCTTGACGATGTTGCCGATGCAGGCGTCCATATTATTCTGGACGAAGCGCAGCGTATCCAGGTGGTTGTCGACCGTCATCAGACGGAGCTGCTTGGCGGTCCCTTCGGGCGCTCCCTGCTTGCTGAGCAGCACTTCCATGATGCAGAAGTCAAAACAGTCCGTTTTCCCTCTCCTGTTGCGATCCCGGTATGCCATGTCCATTCCTCCTCTCCGGCTCTTTCTTTTGGGAGTGCCGGCTGTAGTAGATTGTTTGGACCGTTTCGGTAGAAAACTGGGGTAATGGTCTAGAGTTAGTCTCGTCTATTACCAAAAACAATTCAACCGAGCAATTCCGATCAAATGTGGCGAAATGTGACACTCGTGGGCAGGTCAGAATCATGAAGCGGGAGGAATACGGCCATGAGGGAAGACAATGATTAATTTGGAGGTGTGGAAACTACTACGGAGATGGAATAGACCAGTCGGTACCCCTGTTTTCGCAGCTTAATTTTATAGCAACCGTGCAGGTCACCGTGTAACCGGGCTCCAGGGACATGCGGTTGTATCAGTCGTTTCTTTAGTGCCTTGCGTAGAGGCTCTTTGACGCTGCCATCCAAAGACTGCCATTCAGCAAGCGCAGCCGGCACGAATTTCAGGCGGTACGTCATCACCTTAGCCACGGTTTCAGACCGTGTCAATGTCCACCTCAACGGCCTGATCTCGTTGGGTAAGCCGATGTCGGACAATTTCCGTCAAGTCACGGTCGGCTAAGGCCTCGACAAACGCTGCGAACACCCTCGGGGTGACCATATAAAAAGCAGGCCGATTATGGCTTAGAACTGCCACCGGTTTCTCTCCGGCAGAACGCAGCACCTGAGCTGGATTTTTTTTGAATTCGGACATGCTGATAGAAAAGTCGGCATAGATGGTATCCATAATTGTTCCTCCTGAATCTAGCCCCAATTATAGAGCTTAATTCAGAGCTGATCAAGGGTTTCAAGAAACCGAAGGCACCACGAATGGAGGCCGGACGGGGCGACAGAACATTCCAGAAACTCGCCCCTAGCCCCGCTTGCCGATCGGGTGCACCGAGGTCGCCTTGAAGGAGGCGTAGACCTCCCTCCCCTGAGACAGGGCGAGACTTGCGAACGACTCGCGCGTGACATACGAGGTGAGCGGGAAACCGCAATCCAGGCGCAGCCTGAGGAAGGGCCCCATGGACGCGATTTCGACGATGCGCGCCGGGAAGACGTTGCGGGCGCTGGTCCTTTGCGCCGGGTCGTCGATGCTCACGGTGACGTTCTCGGGCCGGATGCAGCAGTAGGCGGCTTCCCCGGGCAGTTGCGCGCCGATGGCATCGATCTCCTGCCCCGCGACCAGCAGGGTCATCTGCTGCTCCAGGTTGCTGAGCACGACCCCTTCGAGTATGGTCTCCATGCCGACGAAGTTGGCGACGAACTCGTTCACCGGGGAGTTCATGACCGCCGCGGGCGAGCCGTCCTGCACGACCCGGCCCAGATTGAGCACCACCACCCGGTTCGACATCCTGAGCGCCTCCGACTGGTCGTGGGTCACCAGTATCGCCGCAATTCCCTTCTCGCGGATGATCCGGTCCATGTCGTCGGTGAGCGACTGCCGGGTCGGCGCGTCCAGGTTGGCGAAGGGCTCGTCGAAGAAGATCATCTCGGGCTCCACGGCGAAGGCGCGGGCCAGGCTGACGCGCCGGGCCTCCCCCCCCGAGAGCTTGCGGGCGGAGCGCCGCGCCAGGTCGGCCAGGTTGAAGCGCTCCAGGTAGGTCATGGTCCGGCTGCGCAGCTCATCCCGCCCCAGGCCGCGGATCTTCAGGCCGCTGGCGACGTTATCGTAGACGGTGCTGTCGAAGAGCAGCGGTTCCTGCAACACCATGGCGATCTTGCGGCGAAAGGAGAGGCGGGAGGCGTCGGACTGGATCTGGTTACCCCGGTACACGACAGAGCCGGATTCCAGCTTGATGAGCCCCATGATGGCCAGCAGCAGGGACGACTTCCCTGCCCCGTTGGGTCCGATCAGGGAGATGAACTCATGCTCGCGCAGGGAGAAGGAGGGGATGTCGAGTATCCCCACACCACCCCGGCTAACCTTCAAGTTCTTCAGTTCGAGTACGTTGCCTGGCTGCGTCATCTGGGTTTGTTCTCGCTGCTGGATCTGGCTAAGTGTCATCGGGGCTTTTCCGGCTACCGTATCGGGGTAAGGGTCATCTGGAAGTATCTCTTCGTTGCATCCTGATGAGCCAACTGGATTGCACGCTTCGCAGTCGCGGGCGAGCCAGCGGGACCCGACGCGCCGCTGCCACAGGGAGGGCGTCAGCGGGGCCGTTCTCTTTGCTGGATGTGGGTAAGGACGTAGTTGATCAGAAAGCAAAAAAGCAAAAGGATGAGGGAGAGGGCAATCGCGACGTCGAAATTGCCCCTCCCCGTTTCCATGACCGTCGCCGTGGTGAGCACCCGCGTGTATCCCTTCACGTTGCCGCCCACCATGATGGAGGCGCCGACCTCGGAGATCACCCCGCCGAAACCGGCCATGACGCCCGCCATGAGCGGCAGCCGCGCCTCCTTGATCAGCATCCAGAGCAGCTGGCTCCGGGTGGCGCCCAGGGCGAGGATCTGCAGTCTCAGGTTCGCCGGCAGGTTCTGCATGGCGGCGATGGTGATACCCATGACGATGGGGGTCGCGATGACCGACTGTGCGATGATGATCGCCGAGGGGGTGTAGAGCAGCTCCAGGAACCCCAGGGGGCCGTTACGCCAAAGCAGGATGGAGACGAAGAGCCCGACCACGACGGGGGGAAGCCCCATGCCGGTGTTGACCAGACTCACCAGGACCTTCTTGCCGGGGAACCTGTTCAGGGCGATGACGGTCCCGAGGCCGATCCCGAGCACCAGGCTGACCAGGGTCGCCAGTCCGGAAACCTTCAGGGAGAGCAGCGCAATCCCCATGACCTCCGGGTCCAGCGAGGCCAGCAACTGGAACGCCTTCAGCATGCCTTCGACGATCAGGTCCATTTACAGCCCCAGCGACTCGGGTTTCTTGCCTGCGTCCGGGAAGAACAGCGGCGAGCCGAACTCCTTGGTGCCGAAGCCCCTGACGATTTCCTGGGTGGCTCCGGAAACCATGAAGTCGGAGAAGGCCTTGGCGCCCGCCGCGTTTACCTTGGGCCACTTGACGGGATTCACCTCGATGACGTGGTAGATGTTCAGCAGTTTCGGCTCTCCCGCGACCAGGATCTCCAGCCCCAGGCGGCGCTTCTTGTTGAGCGCCAGGTAGGTGCCGCGGTCGGCCAGCAGGTAGCCGCGCTTCTCCGCCGCGACGTTCAGCGTCTCGCCCATGCCGAGCCCGGTCTGCTGGAACCATCTCTGCCCTTCGGGTTTGATCCCCGCCGCCTTCCAGAGCCCCTTATCCTTGGCGTCCGTGCCGGAGTTGTCGCCCCTGGAGAGGAACAGCGCGCCGGACTGGGCGATCCTTCTGTACGCCTCCGCGGCGCTCTTGGCAGTGCGTATCTTCGCGGGGTCGCTCGCCGGCCCCAGGATGATGAAGTCGTTGTGCATGACCAGCTTGCGGTTGATGCCGAAGCCCTGGTCCATGAAACTTTGCTCCGCGGCGGGCGAGTGCACCAGCAGCACGTCGGCCTCACCCTTCTCGCCCATCTTCATGGCCTGGCCCGAGCCGACCGAGATGGTCTTCACGAAGTACCCGGTCTGCTTCTCGAACACCGGGATCAGCACGTCCAGAAGGCCCGAGTCCTGGGTGCTGGTGGTGGTCGCGAGGATCAGGTTCTTCTGCCCCGACGGGGCCGACCAGCCGCTGGTGGCGCCGAAGGCTGACAGCATGAAACACGCAATCAGCACGGAAATAGTTCTCTTGAAATGGCTCATCTTCCCGACTCCTTTTGGGTTATGGTTTCCGTTGGCGCCCCCGCCCTGAGGGGCAGGCATGCTTTGGGTGGTGTAATCAGATGGCTACGACGGCCTAATCCGCAAAAAAAGGAGCCGAACGGTCCGCTCCCTTTGTGGTGCTGTCCTGATCGGACTTGTGCGACCAGAACCTACCGTCCGGCTTTATTCCAGTCATTGCGCGCTCGCCGCCAACCATCCGCACGCAGTGGTCGGCACGCTGCGGCTGGAAGTTGCGTCCATAGTACAATAATTTTTCCGAAAGTAAAGATTTCAGACAGTGGAGCCTGCGCAGACCACGCTGTAAACACTCCAACATGCTTCAACACAACCAGTGCGGCGATTGCCAAGATAACAAAAACGGTTGCTGTATACTTTTATGAAACGGGCACTTCTTTATCCGACAGGAGGAAAGAGAGATGACGACCGTATCCCGCGAGATCTATCCGGGTAAAACCGGGGAGCCGAGCCCTCCGCAGCTTTGGGAGCGGGAGTGGCTGGTCGGCAATGGCCTGGGCGGTTACGCCTCAGGAACACTGGGGGGCGCCCTCACCCGCCGTTACCACGGGCTCCTGGTGGCCGCCTTTCCGGCTCCCCTGGGCCGGACCCTGGTGCTGAGCCGTGTGACGGAGAGCGTCGGGAGCGCGGAGGGCGGCGAGCTGAGGCTTGGCGCCGAGGGCCGGGGAGCAGGCGCCCCGGAAGATCGGAGCCCCGGGAACCTGACCGGTTTCCGCCTGGAGGACGGCCTGCCGGTCTGGCGCTACCGGATAGGCGAGGCGGTGCTGGAGAAAAGGGTTGTCCTGGTGCACCGGCACAACACAGTGCACCTGGTATACCAGCTAGTCTCCGGGGCGGACCGGGTGCGGCTTAAGCTGCGGCCCGAGCTCAATTTCCGCCAGCACGACGCCCCGGTGGACGCGGCTCCTGCCAAGCCCTACCGGGTCAGCGCCGAGGAGGGGCGCTACCTGATCAGCTGCGGAGACGGCGCGCCGCAGCTGCGCCTGGCCCTGGCAGGGGGGGTCTTCAACATCGAGGAACATGCCGAACAGGTCTATTACCCAACGGAGCAGGCCCGGGGTTACGACTGCGTGGGGCAGCTCTGGAGTCCCGGCTATTTCGTCCTGGAACTACCCCTGGGGGAAGGAGCGTTCCTGACGGCGACGACCGACCCCTGGGAGACCGTCGAACAGCTGCCGCCTGCCCAGGCCCTGGACCGTGAGCGCGAGCGCCGCACCCGCCTTCTGGCGGCGGCCGAGCCCGGCGCGCGCTCCGGCCTCCCGGCGGAATTGGTGCTGGCCGCGGACCAGTTCATCATCATCCCCCCCGGCAGGCGGGAGGAGAACCTGCCCAGTCAGGGCGCGGGCGGCGAGCTCTGCTCCGTCATCGCGGGGTATCACTGGTTCACCGATTGGGGGCGCGACACCATGATCTCCCTGGAGGGGCTCGCCCTGGTCACCGGGCGCCATGAGGAGGCGCGCCGGATACTGCGCAGCTTCGCGAGCTACCAGGCGGACGGCCTGATCCCCAACCTCTTCCCGGAGGGGGACAACGAGGGACTGTACCACACCGCCGACGCGAGCCTCTGGTTCATCCACGCGGTCGGGCGTTACCTGGACTACAGCGGCGACCACGGCACCCTGCGCCAGATCCTGCCGCAGCTGCGCGAAATCGTTGAGAGGCACCTGGCCGGCACCAGGTTCGGCATCGGCATGGACCACGGCGACGGATTGCTGCGCCAGGGCGCCCGGGGCCTCCAGCTGACCTGGATGGATGCCAAGGTCGGGGACTGGGTGGTCACCCCGCGGCGCGGCAAGGCGGTCGAGATCAACGCGCTCTGGTACAACGCCCTGAGGCTGGTGGGAAAGTGGTGCGCCGAAGAGGGCGACCCGGGCTGGGCGGCGCGGCTGGAGCTCTGGGCGGACCGGGCCCAGCGCTCCTTCAACGAGCGTTTCTGGTACCCGGAGGGGGGCTACCTTTTCGACGTGGTCGACGGCGAATCGGGCGACGACCCCTCCTGCCGGCCCAACCAGCTGCTGGCGCTCTCGCTCCCCTACCCCGTGCTGCACCCCGCGAAGTGGGACCGGGTGCTCGCGGTCGTGCGCGAGCGACTGCTCACCCGCGTCGGCCTGCGGACGCTGGCGCCGGGGCACCCCGACTACCGGAAAAGCTACCAGGGCGACCTGCGCGCCCGGGACGCGGCCTACCACCAGGGGACCGTGTGGCCCTGGCTGGTCGGGCCGCTGGTCGACGCCTGGCTGCGGCGCTACCCGGAGCAGCGCGGCGTCGCGCGGAGCTTTTTGGAAGGGCTGGCAGGTGAATTGAGCGGGCAGTGCATCGGAACCGTCGGGGAGATCTTCGACGCGGAGGAGCCGCACCTGCCGAGGGGATGCGTGGCGCAGGCCTGGAGCGTCGCGGAGCTGCTGCGCTGCTGGATGAAGACGAGTTCGGGGGAAGAGTGACTGTCCCCCCTATGGAGTAGGGGGAAGCTGAACGTAGTGAAGCAGGGGGTGCTTTGGTCGGCAGAGAGACCCCCCTGTCTCGCTACGCGAGCCTTCCCCCCTACTTCGCAGGGGGGATACCGCAGCTCTCTCTATCTCCGCACTTTCACTGTTTGAGGGAGCGGCCGGACTCTATCTCGCGCTTCTCGTGGTAGAAGAATCTGACCATGTAGTACTCGAAGGGGTAGCCGCTCTCGTAGTAGCGGAAGCTCTGCTGGTGCCGCGTGTCGATGGCGTCCAGGGTCGCCACCCCGGCGCTGGCGACCGTCGCGTTGTCGGAGTTGTCGAAGGGGTCCACCGCCGCATAGATCCCGTAGCTGATCCCGTAATCCACCGCGAGCCCCCCCGCGTCGCGCGCGGATGAGGGACCGAAGACCGGCAGGACCAGGTACGGCCCGGAGCCCGCCCCCCAGTGGCCCAGGGTCTTGCCGAAGTCCTCGTACTGCCGCTCCAGTCCAAACTTGGTGGCCGGATCGAACAGGCCGCCCAGCCCGACGGTGCTGTTGGTCAGGAAGCGGCCCAGGGTCTTGGCCGACTCGGTCCCCTTGCCTTGGAGCAGGCTGTTGGTGAGGGTGCGCACCTCCCCGATGTTGTTGTAGAAATTGGAGACGCCCTGCTGGAGAAAGGCGGGGGTGACGAACTCGTAGCCGCGCACCACCGGCAGGAACAGGTATTTGTCCAGGTAGAAGTTGAAGCGGTACACGTTCCGGTTGAACCCTTCCCAGGGGTCGGCCACCACGGCGAAGGGCTGATCGCTGAACTCGCGTATGCTATGCCTGGGCTGCAGCTCGGCACGGGTGTCGGCCTTGGTCGCGGCGCATCCGCAAAGGGTCAGGCCCAGCATCAAGGCCGGCAGTATCAGTCGGGCATGCTGTCTGTTGGTAGTCACGTTGGCCCCCTTATTGTTTGAAGAAAGCGACCATGTAGGCCAGGTTTTCTTTGTACTCCAGGTTGCCCAAATGGCCGCCGCGTGGGTAGATCTTGGTCCGCTCGCCAAAGAGCTGCCGCAGGTAATCAAGATCCGCCTTGGAGAGGATGAAGTCGTTCTCGTTCGCCATCACGCCGAACTTGGCGGACGATTTCAGGTATCCCTCTATGCTCTTAAGTCCCAGGGAGGCGATCAGTGCAGCCTTGGTGAGGCCAGGGTGCTCCCTCTGGACGTAGGGGAAGAAGTACTCGTCGAAATAATCGAAGAAGCTCAAGTGGGTGGAGACCAGGAAGTAGTCGAAGAGGGAGTCGCTCTGGGTCAGCACCAGATCCTTGGGCACCACGTAGCCGCTGTTGGTCATGACGTCCGAGGCGAAGATCAGGCCGCCCAGATTGAGGCGAAAGGTCAACCCGATCAGTCCGGCGGTCTCTTCGCGGCTGAAGATTTTTTCCTGGTACACGGCGTAGAGGAAATTGTCGTTGAGGGCGACGAAGTTGCCGTAGCCGTAGAACTTGGTGAACTTGGACAGCATGCTGTTGAAAAAGACCCCCTGCTTCTTGGGGCCTCCGGGGATCTGCTTCATGAGGTCCTCGATCCTGGCCGCCGAGCTGTAGACGTTCACCGGGGGGTCGATCATGAGCACCTTGCGGAAGTTGAAAACCTGGCGCTCCTGGTCCAGCTTCGCCACGTAGGCGGCCTCGGTCCCCCCGAGGCTGTAGCCGCCCAGGCTGAAGGAAGAAACCTCTATGTCTCCCTGAACCTGCTTCCAGGCGACCTGCATCGCCCGGTACAGGTCCGCCGCATCCTCCGTCAAGTCGCCGGGCACGTGGCTTTGCGACGCGGAGATGATGAAATTGGCATTGGTGGGCGAAGGCAGGGTGATGACATGGAAGCCCTCCTGGTAGAGGGCCTTCACCATGGTCAACAGCGCGGAAGCCCGGTCGCTCGCGCCGGTGCCTGCGACCAGGAACACCAGGGGCGCCTTCTTCTTCTGATAGGCGAAGGTGCAGCGCAAACCTTCGTCATAAAAAAAGAGCGGCGGCTTCTTCCGGTCCGGCAGGACGTCGAGCACGAGCTCCCGGATGCGCATCTTGGCGGGAAAGCTGGGCATGAGCTTCGCCGGGGTCCCCAGGATGGTGGCTTCATAGTCCCCCGCGATCGGGTAGCCGTAATCGTCGGCGGCGCGGCCCGGCAAGGGCGACAGCACCAGACAGGCCAGGAGCAGCAGGAGCCAAAGCCCCCGGCTGCCGCGGCCCTTGGCGCGGTCCTGCGGCGAGCTCTCCCGGCCAGCCGGCGCCAAGGCCGACGCCGCGGCAGCGCCGCTTTGTCCGTGATGTTGGGACCTGAACCTTTGGCAGGAGCCTCCCCGCTCGTTCATTGTTAGCATTGTGGCATCCTCATTGTCCTGGTGTCTGAAAGAAATAAGCTGACAACTAACCATAAAAAAGGGCGTATCTCTGTACGCCCTCTATTCCCCTGGTCTAACGGAGCCAGTTTTTAGGTCTGAGCGTGTCCCGGGATCGTTGTTGCGCCGGCCAGCGACCTGCGGAAGCTGCATCCAAAGACTTGTTCTACTTCACGATGAGATCGTTTTTCACATCGGTGACACCCGTCACAGCGCGGGCAAGGTCCGCGGCCTTGTCGGCGTTTTGTGCCGAATCGACAAAACCGCTCAGCTGCACTACGCCCTGGTAGGTCTTCACGTTGATCTGGAACCCCTTGAGCGCCAGGTCGTTCACGATGGCGGACTTCACCTTGGTAGTCACCACGGAATCGTCGACATACTGGCCGGTGCTTTCGTGGCTCTGCGTGGTGGAGCAGCCGAGGCAAGCGGCAAACATCCCCAGTACCACCGTTAGTTTCACTATGCTTTTTAGTTTTGCCATGAACTATCTCCCTTAATTTGGTCCCGATGGCAGCGTCATACAGTTAAACATATCTAATTGCCGCTATCTGTCAAGCGGCACCCGGACGGTTCGGCCTGAAAATTGAATTGCGCAAAATCGCCGGTATACTTGGCATTTATGGCGTCATGTGCCAGAGATCCGTCAGAAAAAGGAGACCCGTATGAAGTGCGCCATCATTTTCTTGTGCATCGTGCTCATTACGAGTGCCGGACTGTGTCAGGAAATCGACCCGTCCATCTGCAACCCGGGTGCGGAAATTTCCTATTATGCCAGCGGCCGTTTGAAAGCCTGCCCGCTGGCGGACGACCTTGTGGTCAATGGGGTTAACTGCAACCAGTACTCATCTATCAGGCTCTTTGAAACCGGAACGCTGCAGAGCTGCGTCACACGCGATTATTTCAGCTATGACGTGATCACCTGCAACCAGTACAGCGTCGTCAGTTTTTACCCGACCGGCAAGCTTGAGAGTTGTGACCTTTTTGAGTCGGTGCAGATCGGTGACCGGACCTGCCAGGAGTTCCAGCCGATTTCGTTTTTCGAGAATGGTCAGCTGAAGGCGTGCGCAGCGCCTCCCTGAGGTAAGCGTATTTTGGCGGGTTGTTTCGGGGGGGGAGAGGAAAGTAAGAGTCGTGTGGGGGCGATGTCATGATGCGGGAGAAAACGTTTGTTGCCCCGCAGGAGCGTCTTCCAGGCACCTGAAATTTGCGCCTAGACTGCCGCTCCTCCGGGGGAAACTCACGCGGCTTAAGAGGCGAGGCGGGCCATCACCTGCTTCATCTCGCTCCAGACCTCCCGCTTCAGGTCCGGGTTTTCCTGCAGTGCCTCGGGATGCAGGGTCGGCATGAGCGGTCTTCCTGCCAGGTCGTGAAATCTCCCACGCAATGCGCCGATCGTCTCCTGGCTTTGCAGCAGCAGCCGGGCTGCCGCTTCACCGAGCGCCACGACGACCTCGGGAGCGACCGCGTTTATACGCTCCAGGATCTCCTCGCGGGTCGCGCTTGCCGCGCCGTCAGGGGCGACGGAGAAGCAGAGCAGGTGCACCTCCTCGGCGGCAAACCCCATTGCCTTGACGATATTTGCCAAAAGGCCGCCCGCCTCCCCGGCAAAGCCCGCGCCGGTCATGACGAAGAGCAGCCTGGCCTGCGGATTGCCGACCGCGGAGCAGCCGGCGCCGCCGGAGGGAGGCTCCGCGAAATTGAGCTCGTCCACGCCGGTATCCCTCAGCTCCTCGAGGTAGCCCCTGAGCGCCCGCAGCAGGACGTCCCTTTCCATTTCTCCCGTCTCAACCATCCGAAACCCCTTTACTTTTTGCGGTCCATTCATTATGCTCTTGGCATGTTTATTCTATTTTTTGCCGCCCTACTGCTCGTCATCGCGCTCCCCCAGCAGGCCCTCGCCTGGGGTGCGGGAATCCATCTGCAGCTCGGGATGAACGTACTTTCCCACCTGGAAGCCCTGGAGCCCTCGGTCGCCGCGATCATCGGAAACCACCCCTTCGACTTCCTCTACGGCACCATCGCGGCCGACATCACTATCGGGAAAAAGTTCACCCACTACCTGCAGCACTGCCACCGCTGGGGCATAGGACACAAGGTCCTCGACAAGGCGGGCGACGATGCCGAGAAGGCGTGCGCCTACGGCTATCTGAGCCACCTGGCCGCGGACTGCATCGCACACAACTACTTCGTCCCCTACAAGGTGATGCGCAGCTTCTCCTCGCTCACCCTGAAGCATGCCTACTGGGAGATGCGCTTCGAGAATTACGTGGAGAAGGAGATCTGGGAGACCGGGATGAAGGTGTCGCGGGAGCACTTCAGCAAGAACGACCAGCTGCTCAGGAAGGTCCTCTCGGACACCATCTTCTCCTTCGGCACCAACAAGCGGATCTTCAACTCCATCCTGCTGGTGAGCCGCCTGGAGAAGTGGCAAAGCCTGCTGCAGACCCTTTCCGACTCCTCCCGCTACGCCCTCGAGGAGAGCGACCGGGACGAGTATATGCAGCTTGCCCAGGAGGCGGTTTTCGACTTCCTGAACCTGGGGGAACAGTCCCGTTTCTACCGGGCCGACCCGACCGGGGAGAAGGCGCTCGCCGCCGCCGAGGCGGTGCGCAAGAACCTGAGGCTGTTGTACCGCAGCGGCAAGCTCAGCAAGCCGCAGGCCTACGCCGAACTGGATGAAATAAAAACGAAACTGAGGGAAGCGATCTGCGAGCCGAAACTGCTGGGACAGATCCTGTCCAGCTGATTCCAGAGCCGCCACCCGGGACTCTTCCTATCTCCTGCAGGCCCAACCTACCCCAGTTTTTCCTGATGCTGCCCCTTCTGCTCCCTGCGCAACTGCTCCACCCGGTTCAGGATGATGCCGGCAAGCTCGTGCTTCGCCATGATCGGGACGTCCTCGACGCTGCCGTCGCGAAACAGCAGCTTGACGATGTTGGTCTCCACGTTGAACCCCGCCCCCGCCAGCGACACGTCGTTCGCCACGATCAGGTCCAGATTCTTCTGCGCCAGCTTTTTGGTGGCATTGGCGACCAGTGCCTCCGTCTCCGCGGCGAAACCGATCAGCAGCCGGTCTCCCTTGTTGGCGCCGATCTCGGCCAGGATGTCGGGATTCTTTTCCAGGTTTATGGTGAGCTGCGAGGCGGACTTTTTCACCTTCATCTGCGCGCGCTGGCAGGGGCGGTAATCGGCGACGGCCGCCGCCTTGATGACGATGTCGATCTGGTCCAGGCGCCCGAGCACCGCATCCCGCATCTGCTCGGCGCTCTCCACCCGCACGACGGTGACGCCGTAGGGGACAGGGATGGCGGTGGGCCCCGTCACCAGAGTGACCAAGGCCCCGCGCAGGCGGGCCTGGCGCGCGATGGCGTAACCCATCTTCCCCGAGGAGTGGTTGCTGATGTAGCGCACCGGGTCGATCTCCTCCTGGGTCGGTCCTGCCGTCACCAGGACCCGCTCACCGGCAAGCCGCTTGGGCGTGAGGGCGGCTATCGCCTCCTCGAAGATCAGCTCCGGGTCGGGCAGTTTCCCCTCCCCCTCGTAGCCGCAGGCGAGCATGCCGCTTGCCGGAGGGATGAACAGGTAGCCGTGCCCCTTCAGGCGCTTCTCGTTCTCCCGGTAGATCGGGTTCTGGAACATGTGCACGTTCATGGCGGGCGCGATCAGCACCGGCGCCCGGGTCGCCATGACGGCCGTCGTCAACAGGTCGTCGGCAATGCCGCCGGCAACCTTCCCGACGAAGTTCGCCGTGGCGGGCGCGATCAGGAACAGGTCGGCGCGCTCTGCCAGCGAGATGTGGCCGATCTGCTGCTCCGAAATCAGGTTGAACAGCTCCAGGTGGACCGGGTTCCCGGAGAGAGTCTGGAAGGTAAGCGGCGTCACGAACTCGGTCGCCGCGCGGGTCATCACGACGTGCACGACGGCGCCGGCCTTGGTCAGCAGGCGCAGGAGCTCCACGGCCTTGTAGACCGCGATCCCTCCGGTCACCCCGAGGACAATCACTTTTCCTCTCAGCATGACTCCCCCTAACCGTTGATGTACGGGTTCAGGCGCCTTTCGTGGCCGATGGTGGTTGAGGGACCGTGTCCCGGCCAGACCACCGTGTCGTCGTCCAGCGGCATCAGCTTCTCCTTGATGGAGGCCATGAGGACCTCATGGGAGCCTCCCGGCAGGTCGGTGCGCCCGACCGAATCCGCGAACAGGGTGTCGCCGGTGACCACCAGCTTCTCGTTCTTGAGCAGCAGGCAGCAGCCCCCCTCGGTATGCCCGGGGGTGTGCAGCACCTCTATGCTGCGCCGGCCGAAATCGAGGCGCAGGCCGTCGGTCAGGTACCGGGTGGGAGCCGGCGAATCCTCCACGGAGAGGCCGTAGTTGCGCGCCGACCGGGAGGCCTGCATCAGCAGTGCGAGGTCCTTCTGGTGGATCAGGAACTCCGCGCCGGTCTCCTGCATGATCTGCTTATTGCAACCGACATGGTCGAAATGACCATGGGTGTTGATCAGGTACTTCACCTTTATGCCGAGCCGGGCCACGGCCCCGAGGATCATGTCGCAATCCGCGCCGGGATCTATCACGACCCCTTCGTTGCTCTGTTTGTCGCCGAGGATCAGGCAGTTTACTCCCAAGGGACCAACTACAATCGTTTCTACCAGCATATGCGTTCCTCCATAGAGATCCTTCTGGATCCGTTGAGCAAAGGTCCTGAGGTCATTTCTTCAAAGCGGCGAAGGGATTGTTGCTGAACGACTTGCGCGCATCGTTGCGTGCAGCAGCCGCCGGGTCACGCGGTTGTGCCGGTTGAGCCGGTTGAGCCGGTTGAGCCGGTTGAGCCGGTTGAGCCGAGGGCGCGACCGCAGGCGTGGTAGCAGGCGTAGCAACTGGTGCGGCGACTGGTGCAGCAGTGGGCGCCAGGGCAGGCGGCGCGGCAGGCGTAGTATCGAGATCAGCGATAGGCGCAGCAAAAGGCTCAAGCAACTCCTCGCAGCACTCCTCCTGTTCCTCGGTGTGCAGGCAGTTCTCCTTGAAGAAGTAGCGGTCGTAGAGCCGGTGGTAGGAGGTCCAACGGGACGGGTTGTCCGGCTCCTTCCTGATATGGGTCCTGATGCCGTTAATCTTGGAATCGAGATCGTCCAGGTAGTTGAGGATGGTCGCCTCCATGGTCTTAGGGCGTTTGGGCGAGCCGTACTCGTACTGCCCGTGATGCGACAGCAGCATGTGCTTCAACAGCATGCCGAGCTCTACCGGGAAGCCGGGGAGCGCGGTGATCCGCTCGTGCAGCATCTCGACGCCGATGGTGATGTGGCCGATCAGCTTCCCCTCGTCCGAGTAGTCAAAGGCGCGCAGGTAGGTCATCTCGCGCACCTTGCCGACATCGTGCAATAGCGCGCCCGCGATCAGCAGGTCGCGGTTCAGCCCCTCGTAGAGCGGCGTCATGGCGTCCACCAGCTTGGCGACGGCAAGCGAGTGTTCCAGGAGCCCCCCCAGGTAGACGTGGTGCATCCCCTTCGCCGCGGGAGCCACCCGGTACTGGGCCAAAAGCTCCGGGTCCTCGAAGAAGGACTTCAAGAGCCGCTTCAGGTCGGGGTCCACCAGGGAGGCGACCTGCGCGTGGAGCTCCTCCACCATGAGGTTGATGTCGCGGTCGGTCTCCGGCAGGAAATCGGCCAGGTTCACCGTCTCCTCCGGAACCCGCTTCAGGTCGGAAAGGATCAGCTGCATCTTGCCGAGGTAGACGGAGGCCTTGGCGCGCACGTGGAGGAAGTCGTTCTTGTCGAAAATCGTGGAGATTTCGTCGGCGTTATCCCAGACCTTGGCATCGACCTCGCCACTTTTGTCCATCAGCTTCAGGGTAAGGTAAGGCTTGCCGTTCTTGGCCATGGCGAGGATCTTGTCCTTCACCAGGAAGACCGAGTCCACCAGGTCACGGTCCTTGATTTCGGCAACGCATTTCTTTTTCAAAGCAAGCTCCTTATTGATCGTTCCGCCCCGGCCTTTCTGGGCAGCGGCGGAATAGCGCGTATCGTCAGTATCAGCGATTGCCGCAAAAAGTCCCCCTTTAGGGGACAGGGCACCTGCCATTAAGCTGGAGTGGAACCGTTTGCTGCCGAGGTAAGCCCCGCCGCTATGGCGTCCGCCACCCTGATGCCGTCCAGGGCGGCGCTCATGATGCCGCCGGCGTACCCGGCGCCCTCGCCGGTCGGGTAGAGCCCCGGATGGCTTACCGACTGCAGGTCGGCTCCCCGCACGATGCGTACCGGGGCCGAGGTCCTGGTCTCCACGCCGGTGAGGGTCGCCTCGGCGCTGATGAAGCCGCGCATCCGCTTCTCGAAGTCCGCGATCCCCTCGCGCAGGGTCGCGTTGACCGCGGGGGGAAACAGGGCCGAGAGGTCGCTCTCGGTCACGCCGGGATGATAGCTTGAGTGCAGGCGTCCCTTGCCGCGCCCCAGGAACGCCAGCAGGCTCTGGGCCGGGGCGCGGTACCCCCCGCCGCCCGCCTGGTAGGCGCGCCGCTCCAGTAGCCGCTGGAAGTCGAGCCCCGCCAGGGGGGAGGCGTCCGCGAAGTCCTGGCGCCCCACCGTCGCCACCAGCGCGGAGTTCGCGTTGGGGGAGTTGCGCCGGTAGCCGCTCATGCCGTTTACCACCACCCCGCCCGCCTCGGAGGCCGCAGCCACTACCACGCCGCCCGGGCACATGCAAAAGGAGTAGGCGGAGCGCCCGGTGCGCAGGTTGTTGTAGGCCTGGGCGTACTCGGCCGGCGGCAGGGACGGGTGCGGAGAGGCGCCGTACTGGATGGAGTTGATCAGTTCCTGGGGGTGCTCCACCCGAAGCCCCACCGCGAACGGCTTCTGCTCCAGGGCGACGCCCGAGGCGAGCAGCATGGCGTAGGTGTCGCGCGCACTGTGGCCCGGCGCCAGCACCAGCGAGTCGCAGGGGCGCTCCTGGGCGTCGTTCACCACGACGCCGCACACCCTGCCCGCGCTCAGCTGCACGCCGGTCAGGCAGCTTTCGAAGAGCACCTCGAAACCCGCCTCCAAAAGTCTCCCCCGGATGCCGCTCACCACGGCCCGCAGCCGGTCGGTACCGATGTGCGGCTTGGCCGCGTAAAGGATCTCAGCGGGGGCGCCGAAGCGCACCAGCTGCTCCAGCACGTAGCGGGCGTTCGGGTCCTTGACCCGGGTGGTTAGCTTGCCGTCCGAAAAGGTGCCGGCCCCCCCCTCGCCGAACTGCACGTTGCTCTCGCCGCAGAGTTCCCCCTCGCGCCAGAAGCGGGCCACGTCGCGGGCGCGCTCGTCGACCGGGCGGCCCCGCTCCAGCACGACCCCGGCAATGCCGTACTCGGCGAGCCTGAGCGCGGCGAAGAGACCGGCGGGTCCCATGCCGACGATGACGACCCCGCCCGGGCGGCGGGCCCTGGGAAACTGGGCCGCCGCTGCCGGCTCCAGGCGCGACAGGTCGCCGCCCTCCTGCAGCCGCGACTCGTCGCGCAGGGCGAACTGCACCGTGTAGACCAGCTTGATGCGTCCCTTTTTGCGGGCATCCACCCCCTTGCGCACCAGCGCCAGGCTGGTGATCTCGGATTCGCGGACGCCGATTTTGAGGGCGACCAGGGGGCGTAGGGTAGCCTCCTCCTCGCCGGGGTTCAGGGTGAGATTGCGCAGCAGAAATGGCATGGGTATCCGTCAGGCGGCGCTTGCAGCGCGCCTCTTCCTGTCCAGGAGCTGTTCGACGATGATGACGATATCCAGTGGAGAGGTGGATTTAGGGATGTGCACTTTGGCGCCCATCTCGGCCTCCTGGTGCTCGTGCGGGGCCCCCTGGAACATGGAGGTGAGCAGGACGATGACCGGATCCCGGTCCCCCGCCAGCCGGGCGATCTCCAGGCAGGTGCTCACCCCTCCCATGCGGGGCATGATGAGATCCGAGATCACGGCATCGGGCGCATGGTCCTGGAAGGCCTGCACTCCGAGTAAGCCGTCCTCCGCGGTACAGACCGTGAAGCCCGCGTCGGTGAAGGCGTCGGCGAGGATCTTCAGGAAGAACTTGTCGTCGTCAACAAGGAGGATTTTTCCCCTGGTAGCTGCCATTTCGACCTCAAAACGTGATGGAATGCGCCATCATACAAAAATGCCGTCGAAAAGGAAAGGTTAAAGCATCCGGCGCCCTCACTGCGGGGCGAGCGGCAGGCGTACCGAGAAGGTGGTGCCGGTGGCGTCGCTCTTCTCCACCTCGATCTTCCCCTTGTAGGTCTTCACGATGCGCAGCACGACGGAGAGCCCGAGGCCGGTGCCGCGGCTGTTGGTGGTGAAGAAGGGGTCGAAGATGTTGGGAAGGTTTTCCGGCGGGATGCCGGGGCCGGTGTCGGAGACCCTCAGGTTTATGTAGCTGTCGTCCTGGTCCAGCTGCACCCCGAGGGTGCCCTCCTCCTCCATGACGTGGATGGAGTTGAGGAACAGGTTGGTGAAGATCTGCTCTATCTCCATCGGGTCGGCCTTGATGGCGGGCGGGATGCTCCGGAAGTCGGTCACCACGCGGATCCTTTTCTGGCAGAGCTGCGGGGTGAAGGCCTCCAGGGTGTTCTCCAAGATGCGGTCCACATGGACCTCGCTGATCTCGAACCGTGGGCGCTTCGCCGCGTCCAGCAGCTTCCTCAGGATGCCGTCGATGCGGTCCACCTCCTTGAGGATCTTGTCCACGTAGTCGACGCGCTCCGGCTCCTCCAGGCCGCCCTTGATGAGCTGCACGAAAAGGGCGATGGAGTTGAGCGGGTTCCTGATCTCGTGGGCCATGCCGGCGGAGAGGTAGCCCAGCGTCGCGAGCTTTTCGGACTGGACGATCTCCGCCTGGGCGCGCCTGAGCGCCTCGCTCTTTTCCTGCACGCGCGCCTCCAGGTCCCGGTTCCAGTCGGCGATCTCGGCCAGGAGCCGCTCGCGCTCGCTCAAGAGGGCGCGGTTTTGCAGCTCCACGGCTCGCAGCTTGAGGACGCTCTCGATGCGCTCCACCATGTCCTGGTTGTTGAACGGCTTCAGGATGTAGTCGGAAGCGCCGGCCTTCATCAGCTCGACGGCGATCTCCTCGCTCCCCTTCCCGGTGAACATGATGACGTAGGTTTCCGGGAAGCTGCGCCTGATCTCCTTGAGCGTGGTGAGGCCGTCCATATCCGGCATCATGTAGTCGAGCAGGACCAGTTCGGGCTTTTCGCTCGCGATGGTGGCCAGACCCTCCCTGGCGTTCAGGGCGGTGAATACCTGGTAGCCGCGGTTTTTCAGGATGATCGCGGTCAGGTCGAGGATGACTTTCTCGTCGTCGACGATTAATACCCGGCCGCGGGATTGTTTTTCTATGCTGATGGTCATGGGCTCTCTCTTGTGAGACGTCTTTGTCTCAATATCTCGTAGACGTAATATCTCTCAGTAAACATCTCTTAGTCAATATCTATTAGTCGGCGACCCGCTGCAAATATCATTATGAGTGGATGCTGTGCTGTGCATTGCATCGCGCCCTGTCACCTCGCCCCCACTCCCCACCCTACCCCACCGGGCATCTCCCCAGAGCAGCGGCAAAAAAAAGGGGCAGCAAATGCCGCCCCCTCTGATTTTTTTCGCGGCTTCGCGCCGTCAGGGTAGCCGTACGGTGACCACCGGACAGAGCGCCTTTCTGACCACGCGCTCGGCCGTGGAGCCGAAGAGCAGGTGATCGATGCCGCTTCTACCCTGGGTGCCGAGCACGATGATGGAGGCCTGGTTCTTCTCGGCGTACTTCAGCACCTCCTCGTAGGGGATGCCGGTCACGATGATGGTCTCGTAGTTGGCATATTCGGTTATGTGCGTGGAGCAGAACTTCGCCATCATCTGCTGCGCCCCCTCCTCGATCTCCTTCTCCAGGTTCTCGAAGGAAACATGCGGGACGTAGAAGCCGCGCAGGTCGACCGGTTCGTTGATCACGTGCAGGATGGTCAGCCGGGATTTGAACTGCTGGGCCAGGGCAAGCGCATACTCGAAGGCATGCTCTGAACTCTCGGAAAAATCGGTGGCGAAGAGAATCTTGTCGAATGTTCGCATCTGGAACCCCCTCTCATAACTCATGGAATCAGTGGCTGGTCTCCTTGAAGATCTTCTTCAGGATCGATTTCAACTCATCGATCTTCACGGGTTTGTTGATATACTCAAAGGCGCCCAGGTTCATCGCTTCGATGTAAGACTCCACGCCGCCGTAGGCCGTGATCATGATGACATTGCTGCGAGGGTAGGTGCGGTTTAGTTCCTTTAAAAAAGTGATGCCGTTCATCTCGGGCATATTGATGTCGGTGACGATAAGGTTCACTTCTTGCTCACGCAGGTAGTTGAGGGCTTCGAATCCGTTCGCCACACTGTCGACGTGAAACCCTTCCTTGGCCAGAAGGCGGGAAAGTCCTATGCGTGCGTTCTCCTCATCATCGACAACCAATATGCGTTTGGGCTGCTTTGGCAAATCAGACTCCGGCCTCGTTTATTAAAATGCTCCTTGATTCTAGCACCGGTCTGACGACTGTCAAGCAACTCCACGGTCCGTTGTAGCAAATCTCTTCCTGAGTTGCACCCCTGCAGCAATCAGGTTGGCGCTGCTGAAGATGAAGCAGATTTCGTCCTGCTATTCGCCCTTCAACTCGACATGCGCGGGCTTGCCCGCCGGCCCCAGCGCCTTGATCGGCCGGCCGTTGAATTCAGCCTCCGCTGCGGCGCCGTCACCGATGTCGAGCACGAAGGAGCGCGCCCCTTTCCACTCGATGATGTCGCCGGCCTTCAGGTCGTAGCGCTGGGAGATGCTGTCGTCGATGGTGATGCTGAGCCAGCTGTCCTGGTTGAAGCGCAGCCTCAGGATGATGCCGTGCGCCGCGCCGGGAGGAGCGCCGGGAGCCGTGGCCGTAGCCGGCCCGGTACCGGGCGTGGCAGCAGGTGCGGCGGGCGGCGGCGTGCTTTGTGCCGGGGTCGGGGGGGGGGTTGCTGCTGGAAGGGCGCCCGGTGCCGGAGCTGCGCTGGAGCGCTGGGACTGAACCGGCGCTGGCGGCGCGACGGGGAGCTCGGCGGTCTTGGAACTCGGGCGGACCCGCTTCTCATCGCCATCGCTGTAGAACAGGGCGGCCAGGATCACCAGGCTGAGCAGCAGGATCGGGATCACCCACCTGCCATGCCCGCCGAGCTTGGCCCGCTCCATGATCTCGACGCTCGGGCGCTCAGTCTCCGCCTCCGTCTTGGACTCGGACTGGGCGCGCGCCGGGGCCACGCTCTGCTCGTATCTGCGGACCACGTCGTCGCCGGACAGCGACAGGAAGCCGGCGTAGAGGCGCAGGAACCCCTTTATGTAGGCCGCGTTGGGGAGTTTGTCGAACTGCCCCTCCTCGATGGCCGCCAGATAGTTCTTCCCTATCTTGGTCACCTGGGAGGCTTCTTCCAGTTGCACTCCGCGCGACTCGCGGACACTCTTCAGGTACTCCCCTACCGGGAGCCCGGCGCCCTGTTCTGCATCTGCCTCAGCCACGTTCCCTCACTTGAGCAGGTCCAGGTATTCCCTGGAGAGCTGCCCGATCTCGGAGTCAGGAGCGATGCGGATCACTTCCTTGAAGGCGCGCCTGGCTGCCGCGCTCTCCTTTAGTTTCACCTCCGCCAGCCCGAGGTTGAAGTGGGCCGCGGCATAGGAGCCGTTGAGCGCCAATGCCTTGCGGTACTCGCCGATCGCCAGCTCGGTCTTGTCCATGGCGAAGTAGACGCGCCCCAGGTGCAACCTGGTGCGCGGGTCCGACGGGTTTTTGCTGACCGCCGCACGCAGCAGGACCAGCGCCTGCTGGTTATCACCCTTGCCGAGGTAGGCGAGCCCCAGGTTGATGGCCGCCGCCTCCTGCCCCTGGTAGAAGATGTCGTCCTGGACCGTCTTGAACTGGACGATGGCGTCGTCCCAGCGCTTCATCTCAAGGTAGTTGACTCCGAGGTTGTTGCGGGCCTCGGAGAAGTCGGACTTGATCTGGATCGCCTTCAGGTACTTCACCTCGGCCAGGTCGTAGCGCCCCTTCCGGAAGTAGGTGAGCCCCAGGTCGTTCAGCAGCACCGGGTCCTTGGGGGTGAGTTTCTCCGCCTCGCTGAACTCGACCAGGGCGCCGGTGAAGTTGCTTTCGGCGTAGAAGGACTGCCCCATCTGGTAATGGTAGAGCGACTTGTTCTTCGCCGCCTGGTTCAGTGCGCACCCCGGGACGAGCAGCGACACGGCGAGCATGAAAACGATTAGACGGGACATAAACCCTCACCTGAAGAAAAAGGACGACTTCTGCCAATAAAATTAACAGATTAAGAGCGCATTGTCAATGAAGGCGGCTCACCGGGAAGTGCCGGGAAGGACGCGGGATCAGAGTTCGCCGACCCCCTCGAAGTGGGTCATCCGCTTGAAGGCGCGGTAGCGCGCCTCGATCTCCTGGTAGCTCAGGGACTTGAGGCGGTCCAGACTGAAGGCTTCCACGTTGAAGGAGGCCATGACGCTTCCGAAGACCACCGCCTGACGCACCCCCTCCTCGGACAGGTCGCCAGTGTTGGCGAGGTACCCCATGAAGCCGCCGGCAAAGGTATCGCCGGCGCCGGTCGGGTCGAACACCTCCTCCAGCGGGTAGGCGGGGGCCGCGAACACGGAGTGGCCGTTGAACATCAGCACCCCGTACTCGCCGCGCTTAACGATCAGGTTTTTCACCCCCATGGCGAGGATCGCCTTGGCGGCGCGCACCAGGTTCACCTCGCCGGAAAGTTGGCGCGCCTCCCCCTCGTTGATGATGAAGAAGTCCACGCGGCTGATCACCTGCTTCAGCGCCTCGGGCTTGGAGGAGATCCAGAAGTTCATGGTGTCGCAGGCCACCACCCGGGGCTTTTTCACCTGGTTCAGGACCTCCATCTGCAGCTCGGGGTCGATGTTGGCGAGGATCAGGTATTCGGCGTCCGCGTAGGCCTCGGGGATGACCGGCTGGAAGGTCTCGAAGACGTTCAGGTGCGTCTCCAGGGTCTGCGCCTCGTTGAGGTCGTAGCCGTAGCGTCCCTTCCAGTGGAAGGTCATGCCGGGCACCCGCGACAGGCCGGCCAGGTCGATGTTCCTGGACTTGAGGAATTCGGTGTGCTCCTCGGGGAAGTCCTCGCCCACGATGGCGACCAGATTCACATCGGTGAAAAAGCTCGCCGAAGTGGCGAAGTAGGTGGCCGAGCCACCAAGCACGCGCTCCCTGATGCCGAAAGGGGTTTCCACAGAGTCCAGGGCGACGGAACCGACGACGAGTATGCTCATTATTTTCTCCCAAGAATTCAAGTTCCGGAGCGCCGCGCGGCACCCGGTTTATTGGCTCAATCTAAGGTTCAAGGTCTAAAGTCAAAAGATTCAACGCAAAGGCGCGAAGCCGCAAAGACGCAAAGAAAACCTAAAGCAAAAACAGGGGAAAACCAACTGCATAATCGGCTGCCCTTTTTTTTCCAGAGACTGAAAGATTCAGTTGTCAGCCTTTCTTTGCGTCCTGGCGCCTTGGCGTCTTTGCGATAAGTCTTAAGGTTTATAGATATTTGCCGATGATGAGCTCCAGGTTTTCCCTGGTCTCCACCGGGATGATGGAGGTGTCGCTGATCAGGGCGTACTTGAGGGCCGCGTCGCAGGGGCAGCTGCGCTCACCTACGATGTTCTGCACGGCGCGCCGGATGATCAGCTTGGCGGTAGCGACGTTCGCCTGGATGATGGCGATGATCGCCTCGACCGAGACGTCCGCATGGGCATCGTGCCAGCAGTCGTAATCGGTGGAAAGCGCGATGACGCCGTAGCAAAGTTCCGCCTCGCGGGCCAGCTTCGCCTCGGTGAGGTTGGTCATGCCGATGACGGAGGCGCCCATGGAGCGGTACAGGTGGCTCTCGGCGCGGGTGGAGAAGGCCGGCCCCTCCATGCAGATGTAGGTGCCGCCCCGGTGCACCGTCGCACCCACCTCGAGGGCGGCGTCGTAGAGCCGGGCCGAGAGCTCGCCGCAGACCGGGTCGGCGAACTGGACGTGAGCTACCACGCCGCCACCGAAGAAGGTGTCCTTGCGGCTGCCGCGCGTGCGGTCGATGAACTGGTCCGGGATCACGATGTGCCCGGGGACGATCTCCTCCCTGAGGCTCCCCACGGCCGATACCGAGATGATCCTGGTCACCCCGAGCTTCTTCATGCCGTAGATGTTGGCCCGGTAGTTCACCTCGCTCGGGGTGAAGCGGTGCCCCTTGCCGTGACGCGGCAAGAAGACCATGGGGACGCCGTCCAGCATCCCGGTTGTGTATGCATCGCTTGGCTTGCCGAAAGGGGTGTCGACGCTGACCTGCTGGATGCCGGTCAACCCCTCCATCTCGTACAGCCCGCTTCCTCCGATAACGCCGACTACCTCGCCCGCCATGGTAAACCCCCTAAAATCGTGAAAAGGTGAAAAGTGAAAGGTGACTGGTACCTACAGCTTCATTTCCAGCCTACCCTTGAGCTGGCCGCAGGCGGCGGAGATGTCGGAGCCGCGGCTGGAGCGGGTGATCACCGTCACATGCTTGTCCAGCAGGTACTTGTGGAACCGGTCGATGGCATCCTGGCTGGGGCTTTGCAGCTCGCACCCCTCGTGCTCGTTGAAGGGGATCAGGTTCACCTTGGACGGGATGTTGCTGATCAGCCGGACCAGCCGCTTGGCGTCCTCCAGGGTGTCGTTCAGGTCCCGGATCAGCACGTACTCGATGGTGATCCAACGCCGGGAGGGGAGCGGGAAGGCCTTGCAGCCCGCCAGGAGGTCCTTCAGAGGGTAGCGCCGGTTCACCGGCATGATCGCCGAGCGCACCTCGTCCGTAGTGGCGTTGAGCGAAACCGCCAGGTTCACGGTCACCAGGCGGCCCAGTTCGGCCATCTCGGGGACCAGGCCCGAGGTGGAGACGGTGACCTTGCGGGTGGAGAACTGGAAACCGTCCGGGTCGGTGAGGATCTGCACGGCGGGAACCACGGCCGCTAGATTGGCCAGCGGTTCGCCCATCCCCATGAAGACGATGTTGCGCACCGGCTGGTCGCGCTTGACGGCGCAGACCTGGTTCACGATCTCGGCGGTGGTGAGGTTGCGGGACAGCCCGAAGCAGCCGGTGAGGCAGAAGGTGCACCCCATGGCGCAACCGACCTGGCTCGAGATGCACAGCGTGTTGCGCCCCTCGTCCGGGATCAGCACGCTCTCGACGCTCGCGCCGTCGGAGAGGCGGAACAGGTACTTCTTGGTGCCGTCGTCGGACGCCTCAACCACCTCGGGAACCAGGTTGCTGATGCAGGCGCTCTCTTCCAAGTTGCTGCGAAACTCCTTGGATACGTTGGTCATTTCCGAGAAGCTGGTCGCGTCCAACTGGTAGAGCCACTTAAAGATCTGCTTAGCGCGGAAGCGCTCCTTGCCCAGACCCGCGATGTAGGCCTCAAGCCCCTGCAGGGTGAAATTCTTTATGTCTATTTTTTCCATGCCTTGGATATAAAAAAGCCCTTCTGCGCGAAGGGCCTTTTGTGCCTCTTGAATTGTTGAAATTAGACCAGCTCGAGCTGGCTGAAGAAGTACGGGATTTCGAAGGTGGCGGATTCCGGGGAGTCGGAGCCGTGTACCGTGTTCTCCTCGATGCTGACGCCGAGGGCTTTACGGATGGTTCCCTCTTCGGCGTTGGCGGGGTTGGTGGCACCCATCAGGCCGCGCCAGGCGAGGATTGCGCCTTCTTTCTCCAGTACCAGGGCGATGACCGGCCCGCGGGACATGAAGGAGCAGAGGTCGCCGAAGAAAGGGCGCTCTTTGTGTACGTAGTAAAAGCCTTCGGCCTCGCACTTGGAGAGGCGGATTTTCTTCATGCCGACGATGTTGAAACCGGCTGCTTCTATCATTGCCAGTACCTTGCCCGTGACGTTTCTTTCAACTGCGTCAGGCTTTATGATTGCGAACGTTCTTTCCATGAATTCCTCCGGCTAATTTTAATGTAGACCACCGCTTTAAATAGCATCCAGGCCCGATAATTGTCAAGGCAAATCAGGTTTCACCGGGCACGAAAAAAGCCCACAGATCGCTCTGTGGGCTTCCTGAAACAGGGCTCACCCTGCTTCGATTACTTCTTCTCTGCGGGTGCTGCCGGGGTCGTGGTGGTCGTGGTGGTGGTTCCCGGTGCTGCCTTTGCGGAGGACATCGGAGCCTGTGCCGGAGCGGCCGGGGCTGCCTGCTCAGCGGCCGGAGCCGGAGCTTCTTCTTTCTTCTTGCAGCCAGCGGACATAGCAAGAGCTAAACCCAGGCAAAGAGCTAAAGAGATCAGTTTTTTCATTGACGATATCACCTCGCTTTTTTTTAGATTTACTGTTACTGCGCATTGCGCACTTTTTCGACACATTAAATTTGGGCAAAACAGCCGGTCTTGCCGGCGGAGTCCGCCCGGGGCTCGGCGCAGCAGCCAGGTTGCAGCGCTACGGGGAGCCCGGCCCGACCGCCCAGAGACGGCCGTTTGCCAAACTATTGGATCCCAGCCTCTTTTTCCAACGAACCTAATATCATTAGGCTCATGGTTTGTCAAGGCAAATCGGGGACAAAGGGCACTAAAAAAGCCCACGGATTGCTCCGTGAGCTTCTTGAAACAGGGCTCACCCTGCTTCGATTACTTCTTTTCTGCGGGTGCCGGGGTAGTCGTGGTCGTCGTGGTGGTCGACGGTGCTGCCGGAGCCTTAGCAGAAGACATCGGAGCCTGTGCCGGTGCAGCGGGCGTGGTGGTCGTGGTGGTCTCAGCTGCCGGTGCCGGAGCTTCTTCTTTCTTCTTGCAGCCAGCGGACAAAGCAAGAGCTAAACCCAGGCAAAGTGCTAAAGAGATCATTTTTTTCATTGTAGTTTTCCCCTCATTCCTTTTTTAGTTGACCATTACTGCGCGTGCGCATGGTTTTTTTGTAGCACAACAAATGACGAATATACTAGCATTCCGGCAGAAGTCAATACTTTTTAGGGAGGGGCACCGTTTTATTTCTTTGTAAAAGCCAGCTCCGTGCGGATCGAATCGGGGACAGTGGTTAGGCACGGGACCGGCTCCTCTCGGGGTGCCGCGCGACTGGATAAACCGGGCCAGTGTCCTGTGCAGTTTAGTAAAGGTTACCCCTTGTAAACAGCAAGCAAATATATTACCTTTGCTCAATTAAGTTAACTGTCACCCAATCCACCACCGCCAACAAGGGGGCACTCGTGAATGAGACGCTCAGCACCGAAGACAGGAAACTCCTGCTAGAACTGGCCCGCGAAGCCATCACCGCCTCGGTCCGCACCGGGAAGCTTCCCAGTTGCGACATTCAGGCGCCCAGCCTGCTCGGCCAGCAGGGGTGCTTTGTCACCATCAAGCAAAAGGGCGAACTGCGGGGTTGCATCGGCAACTTCGTCTCGGACAAACCGCTCTACACACTGGTGCGCGAGATGGCGGTATCGGCTGCGACCCACGACCCGCGCTTTTACCCGATGAAGGAGGCCGACCTCGCCGGCTTCGAACTGGAGATCTCGGTGCTCTCCCCGCTTGCCAAGATCGAAACCCCCGAGGAGGTGGAGGTCGGCCGCCACGGCCTGTACCTGGAGAAGAACTTCTCCCGCGGGGTGCTACTCCCCCAGGTTGCAGTGGAGCACGGTTGGGACCGGGAGACCTTCTTGAACAAGACGGCCCAAAAGGCCGGGCTCAAGCAGGACGATTGGAAGGAAGGCGCGGACATCTACGTCTTCACCGCCCAAGTCTTCAACGAGGAATAGCGGGGAACAGCAGCCCGAGTGAACGCGGAGACAACTCACGGGCGAACACGAGGTTCGCCCCTACCGACTCATTGAGCTGGTAGGGGCGAATCTCGTATTCGCCCGTCTTTCGTGCCCCGCGGGAAAACACATTGTTCCTGACGGAGCCATAAAAAAAGGGAGGGGACGCGCCGTTGCGTCCCCTCCCTTTTTCCTGCTTAATTCAGCAAATTACATCTTACGGCCGCCTTCGGCTGCCCACTTCTCGAGCATGTCGGTGGTGACGGATTTCGGACGCTCGATCGCGTAGCCCAGGCCACGGTCCCACGTGATGTTAGCCATGCAGCCCAGTGCGCGACCTACGCCGAACAGGACGGTGTAGAAGTCCCACTCTTTGAGGCCGTAGTACCACTGGATGACGCCGGACTGTGCATCGACGTTGGGCCAGGGGTTCTTGGTCTTGCCGTGTTCGGTCAGAACGCCGGGGGCGGTTTCGAAGATCATGGCGACCAGTTTGAACAACGGATCGTCTTTGAGGCCCGGAGTCTTCAGGCAGAACTCGCGCTGTGCCATGTAACGGGGGTCGGTCTTCCTGAGAACGGCGTGGCCGTAACCCGGAACAACCTGGCCGGCGTTGAGGGTATCCCAAAGTGCCTTGGTGACGTTTTCCTTGGTCGGCTCTGCGCCGGCAAGTTTCTTCTGGAATTCCATGATCCAGCCGAGCACTTCCTGGTTAGCCAGGCCGTGCAGCGGGCCTGCCAGACCGTTCAGGCCTGCGGAGTATGCGTAGTAGGGGTCGGACAGCGCGGAGTGCACCAGGTGAGTGGTGTGCGCCGAAACGTTGCCGGACTCGTGGTCGGAGTGCAGGATGAAGTACATCCTGGCTACGTCCTTGTACTGCTCGCTCTGGCCGATCATCTGGGCGAAGTTGGCGCCCAGGTCGAGTTTCGGGTCGATCGGGTTCTGCTTGTCGCCGCGATACTTCAGGTTGTAGATGAAGGCCGCGATAACCGGGATACGGGCCACGATGTCGCTGGCGTCCTCGTAGACATATTCCCAAGCGTCCATCTTGTTGAACTTGCCGCCGCTGTAGAACGCTGCGAACTTGGAGTCTTTCTGCAGTGCCAGGATGCCGACGGAAAGCATGACCATCGGGTGGCTGTCCCTCGGGAGGGCGCGGATTGCGGTGAAGACGTACTCGGGAACGACCTGACGGGTCTTGAACTCAGCCTCAACCGCGGTTACCTGCTCAGCGGTCGGGACTTCGCCGGTCAGCAGGAAATACCAGAAGGACTCGACGGTCGGGTACTCGGAACCCGCTGCCTTGGGGAGCGCTTCGAAGGTCTCAGGGATGGTTTTGCCCCTGAAGCGGATCCCTTCCTGCGGGTCAAGGTAGGAGATGTCGGTGACCAGGCTCCTGATGTCGCGGGCGCCGCCGATGCACTGGCCGATGTCGACCTTGTCGATGATCACGGAGGAGAACTCCTTGGTCAAACGGGTAATGCGGGGGCGGTGAGCTTGAATCTTCTCAAACAACTTGTCTCTTAATTGCGTCATGTGTCAGGTCTCCTTTTTCTGGTTGGGGTTGAGTACACACTGAAGAATTAACGATCTTGACTTTCCACCCTCTTTGGCACCGTGCCGAGGCGAGTCCCGAGTCCGCCCGGCTGCGTTGAGAAAGTATACTGTATACACAGATTTTTCAAATGTATACCATTGCCGTGTCGCAATTTCAATATAAAAAATTGCGTTTGGCCTTTTTATTTATATTTTCTTATTTTTTAAAGGATTACCGGTTCTTGGCTTGAGAAGGTGAGGCTTTTTATGCCAGTCTCGGTGAGGTAAAAAGTGTTCTCGATGCCGACCGCTCCCTCGCCGGGGAAAACGAGTTTCGGCTCGAAGGCAAACACCATCCCGGGCTCCAGCCGCTCGTCGTGAAAGCCCCGGGCGATGAAGGGGTATTCGTCGATTTCGATCCCGACGCCGTGGCCGATGAAGGGGACCTGGGAGCCGACCCGCCCCATGAAATGCTCGGCATAGCCGAGCTGGCAGGCGAGCGCCAGGCAGGCGTCGTAGATGCTCCCCCAGGTGGGGCGCTCTTCGGCGAGCCGCACCATGAGCTCCTCGACCCGCAGCATGTCGTCGTACCCCCGCCGCATCCGGTCCGACAGGGAGCCGACCGCGAACATCCGGGCCTGGTCCACGAGGTAGCCGTCGTAGCAGCTGGCGAAATCGACCATGATCGGCTCGCCCCGCCCGATCCTGTTGTAGCTCGCCCCCTGCCCGAAGGCGGGAGTGAGCCCCATCCCGCCAAGCGGCGTGTTGCAAAAGGCCGGAGCCGCGGCATCCGCGCCGCACAGGATCTGGTTGTAGGCCAGCTCGCCGTTGAAGGCGCGCATGCGCAGGTAGCCCTGGTGCCCCTCCAGGCGCGCCAGGTGCTCCAGCTCGCAGGCGAGGGCCAGTTCGCTCATCCCCTCCCGGATGACCTCGGCGGCCCGGCGGTGCACCTTGTCCGCCTGGAGCGCCGCGTCCTGCAGGATGTGGATCTCGTAATGGCTCTTCACCATCCGCACCCGGCGGATCAGCGGGGTGGCGTCGAAGAACTGGGCGTTGGGATAGAGGGTCTGGTATTTGCGGAACAGGTTGACCGGCAGCAGGTCGAGTTCCAGGCCGATGCGCGCCGGGGTCGGGTGCCCCAGCTCGGCGACGGTCCCGGGGAGCTCGCTTGGGGAGGCGAAGGGGAGCACCAGGGAGAGAGCGCTCTCCATGCGCGCCCGCAGGAAATCGCGGCGCACCAGGTAGATCGGGTCGCCGGAGGCGGGGACGTAGAGGTTGCCGGTCTGGATGGTGCCGGTGAAGTAGAAGAGATCGGCGTTTTGCAGCATGATGACCGCGTCCAGTCCGGCGCCGGCCATCTCGGTCTGCAGCCTCCTGAAGCGGTATTCCAGTTCGTTCTTCGGTGTCAGTCGCACGCAGGCCCCCTGCACCTTCCTCATGAGTTGATTCCAGAAGGGCTCAGGAAAGATAGCGCACTTGGCCGCGCCCGTCAACCGGCTGTATACGGTGGGAGGGCGGCACGTTCGGCACGCGGCTGGATGCTGGCGTATCCCCCCTGCGCAGTAGGGGGGAAGGCTCGCGCAGCGAGACAGGGGGGTCCTGCCGCCCCGAGAAGGCACCCCCCCCTTCACTGCGTTCAGCTTCCCCCCTATTTCCTAGGGGGGACTTCACCCGTCAGGCGCCCTCGCCCAGCTGCAGCTCGCGGATCGCCATCTCGCGCAGCTTGAACTTCTGGATCTTGCCGGAGGCGGTCATCGGATAGGAGTCGACGAAGCGCACGTACTTGGGTATCTTGTAGTTGGCGATCTTGCCGTGGCAGAACTCCTTCACCTCCTCCTCGGTAAGCTCGATCCCCTTCTTCACCACGATCGCCGCCATGACCTGCTCGCCGTACTTGCGGTCCGGCACGCCGTAGACCTGGATGTCGGAGATCTTCGGGTGGGTGTAGAGGAACTCCTCGATCTCGCGCGGGTAGATGTTCTCGCCGCCCCGGATGATCATGTTCTTGATGCGACCGGTGATCTTGCAGTAGCCGTGCTCGTCCATGACGGCGAGGTCGCCGGTGTGCAGCCACCCCTGCCCGTCGATCGCCTTGGCGGTCTCCTCGGGCATCTTGTAGTATCCCTTCATGACCAGGTAGCCGCGGGTGCAGAGTTCGCCCTGCTTGCCGGGGGGAAGCTCGGCGCCGGTCTCGATGTCGACGATCTTCAGCTCCACGTTGGGAAGCACCCGGCCCACGGTGGCGACCTTCAGCTCCAGCGGGTCGTCGGTGCGGGTCTGTGTGATGACCGGCGAGCTCTCGGTCTGCCCGTAGGCGATGGTGATCTCGCTGGCGTGCATGTCGCGGATCACCCGGCGCATCACCTCGATCGGGCAGTTGGAGCCCGCCATGATCCCGGTGCGCAGACTGGTCAGGTCGAAGCGCGCGAACTCCGGGTGCTCCAGCTCGGCGATGAACATGGTCGGCACGCCGTGCACCGCGGTGCAGCGCTCGGTCTCGATCGCCTGCAGCACTTTCAGCGGATCGAAGATCTCCACCGGGACCATGGTGGTGCCGTGGGTGACGCAGGCCATGACCCCGAGCACGCAGCCAAAGCAGTGGAAGAAGGGGACCGGGATGCAGAGCCGGTCCTTCTCGGTGAACCCCATGCACTCGCCGATATTGAAGCCGTTGTTGACGACGTTGTGGTGGGTGAGCATGACCCCCTTCGGGAAGCCGGTCGTGCCGGAAGTGTACTGCATGTTGATGACTTCGTGCTGCGAGAGGGTCGCCTCGACCTCCTGGAGCCGCGCGTCGGGCACACCCTGCCCCAGCTCGACCATCCGGTCGAAGTTGCACATGCCGTCCGGCGCCCCCTCGCCCAGGAAGACCACGTTCCTGAGAAAGGGGAGTGCGGCGCTCTGGAGCGCGCCGGGAGTGCTGGCGGCGAGTTCCGGGACGACCTCGGCGAGGGTGCGCACGTAGTCGGTGTCCTTGAAACCCTGCACCAGAAAGAGCGTGCTGGAATCCGACTGTTTCAGGATGTATTCCAGCTCCGCGGACTTGTAGCTGGTGTTCACCGTCACCAGCACGGCACCGATCTTCGCGGTGGCGAACTGCAGCACCACCCATTCCGGGACGTTGTAGGCCCAGATCGAGAGGTGATCCCCCTTCTTTACCCCCAGGGCGAGCAGGCCCTTGGCCACCTGCCGGCAGCGCTCGTTGAACTGGCGATAGGTGTAGCGCAGCCCCCGTTCCACGTAGACCAGCGCCTCGTTGTCGGGAAACCTACCGGCAATATCGTCCAGCAGCGCTCCTACTGTAAAATCGATCTGTTGCGACATGGGTCACCCTCCCTGTTTCGTAGCGTCAAACTTTTCGTCAACCAAAATTAACTCATTGATATAAAAGGCGTTTATCACTTAGCACAGCGTCCCCGGCATGTCAAGATTTTAGCCAGCCCAGCACAAATCTTAGGCACCCGGACCGAACTGCCGGCTCGGGAAATCCCGCCATGGCCTGCGGTGATCAGGCCTTCCCCTGCCCCGCGCGCAACAGGAAACTTGTCAAGACCGCTCACTTACTCTATATAATGAACGTGTCGCAACCGGTCGGATCGGGCGAACCGGGCAGCAGTGAGCATTTCTAACATAAAAAAGCTTGACTGGAGCGGTAGTGCGCCCGGGCGTCACAGACCATTTTTAACATAAATAAGCTTGACACGAATTCCGCAATGGAATCCGCAAGTTCAGGCAACACACTGATTTAATTGATTTTTTTAGGCAACGGCCCGCTGCCTTTTATTTAGGCAATCTGTTAATCCGCCCAATTTGAAAGCGCTTTTATGGGCGAATCACACGTTATCCACAGCGCTATCCACAGAGAGTGTGGACCCGCCGGACTGGTGCCGTCGTTACTTTTCATTCCAGCCATTTGACTCTGGCTCACATCAAAGAGATAGGCGGGGCGGCAGCGGGAGCCGGCCGTCAAGAGGTGCCGCGGCATGCAAACAGTACTGATCATCGAGGACGAAAAGGACCTGGCCGAGCTGGTCGCCTTCCACCTGGAGCGGGAGGGGTTCAAGAGCGTGGTCGCCGCGGACGGCGTCTCCGGACTGAACGAGGCGAAAAGCCTGAAGCCGGACCTGATCCTGCTCGACCTGATGCTCCCCGGCATGATGGGAACCGAGGTCTGCCGGCTGCTGAAGGCCTCGGAGCAGACCGCCGGGATCCCCATCATCATGCTGACCGCCAAGGGGGAGGAGATCGACCGGGTGGTCGGCTTCGAGATGGGCGCCGACGATTACGTGGTCAAACCTTTTTCCAACCGGGAGCTCATGCTGCGCGTGCGCGCGGTGCTGAGAAGGAACGTCGAGCAGCCCTCCAAGGGCGCCAACATCTCGATCGGGGAACTGGTCATCGACACCCAGCGGCACCTGGTGAGCGTATCGGGCGACGAGGTGGTGCTCACCTCGACGGAATACAAGCTCCTGATGAGCCTGGCCGAGCGGGTCGGCCGGGTGCAGAGCAGGGAGATCCTGCTGCAAAACGTCTGGGGCTACAACTACTTCGGGGACACCCGCACCGTCGACACCCACCTCACCCGCCTGCGCACCAAGCTCGGCGCGGCAGGCGACCTGATCAAGACGGTGCGCGGCTTCGGCTACAAGATGGAGCAGTCATGAAAATCACCTTCCGGGCAAAGTTGATGGGATCCTACCTGCTGCTGGTGCTGCTTTTGGGCGCCGGGCTCTACGGCTACCTTTCCTTCACCATGGAGGAGAACCTGGTCTCCGGAATCCGGGCGCACCTCCAGGACGAGGCGCGCGTCGCGGCCCTGATGGCCGCCAAGGAGATCCGCGACCCGCAGCGCGACGCCCCGGCCCTGACCCGGGCGGTGGCGCAGGCGATCAGGGCGCGGGTCACCGTGATAACCCGGGCCGGCGAGGTGACCGGGGACTCCGAGCTGAGCGCCCCGGAGCTCGCCCGGCTGGAGAACCACGCCGGCCGCCCCGAGGTGCAGCAGGCGCTGCAAAAGGGGATCGGAAGCTCGATCCGTTACTCCGCCACCCTGCGTACCGACATGATGTACCTGGCGGTCCCCTTCGGGGCGGACGGCATCATCAGGCTCGCGCTGCCGCTCTCGGAAGTCGACAAGACCAAGCTGGGGCTGCAGAAGAGCCTGGCCGCGTCCTTTGCCGTCGTCGTGCTGCTGTCGCTCTTTCTGAGCTACCTGCTCTCGCTCTTCACCTCACAGACCCTGCGCGAGATGACGGCGACGGCGAGCCGCATCGGCCGGGGGGAGTTCGGCACCCGTGTCGCGGTGCGCAGCTCCGACGAACTGGGAGAGCTCGCCACGGTCATGAACGAGATGGCGCAGCGCATCGAGGGGCAGATGGAGCGGACCTCCTCGGAGAAAAGCCGGCTGGATGCGATCCTGGAGGGGATGGGCGAAGGGGTCATGGTGACCGACGCCGAGGCCGTCGTCACCCTGGTAAACCCCGCCTTCTGCACCCTGTTCGGGACCGATGCGGCGGTGCAGGGGAGGAAGCTTCTGGAGATCAGCCGGCATCCGGACCTGTATGACGCCTGCCGGGAGGTGCTCTCCGAGCGGCACGAGCGGCATCAGGAGATCACCCTGTCCCCGGGCCGCAGCACCCGGGTCCACTGGGTGCCGCTCCTGGAGAAGGGGGCGCTGCGCGGAGCCGTCGCCGTGTTTCACGACATCAGCGCGCTCAAGCGGGTGGAGCAGATCCGCCGCGACTTCGTGGCCAATGTCTCCCACGAGCTGAGGACGCCGGTGACCGTCATCAAGGGATACGCGGAGACGCTGCTCTCCGGCGTGCTGGCCGACGACCTGCAGCGCAGCAGCCACTTCCTCGACATCATTAACAACCACGCGCAACGGCTCTCCTGCCTGATCGCCGACCTGCTGTCGCTCTCCGAGCTGGAAAGCGGCGAGATCGTCATGCAGCCCGAGAGCCTGTCGCTGGAGGGAGCCGTGCAGCAGACCCTGCAGCTTCTGGAGCTCAAGTCCGAAGAAAAGGGTGTGACGATGGAGAGCCTCGGCCTCAAGGGGTTGCCCGCGGTCCGGGCAGACCGGGGCAGGCTGGACCAGGTGCTGATGAACCTGCTGGACAATGCCGTCAAGTACAGCAAAAAGGGGGGCACGGTGACGGTCTCCGCCGCGCTGGAGGGGGAGATGGTGCGGGTCTTCGTGCGGGACACCGGCATCGGCATCCCCCAGAAGGACCTGGCGCGCCTGTTCGAGAGGTTCTACCGGGTGGATGAGGCGAGAAGCCGCGAGCGGGGCGGCACCGGCCTTGGCCTCTCCATCGTGAAGCACATCGTGCAGGCCCACGGCGGAAGCGTGACGGTGCAGAGCACCCTCGGCCAGGGAGCCGAATTCTCCTTCACGCTGCAAAAGGCGCAGCCGTAGGGTATGCTTCTAAGGACGGCCAAATAGCGACCGGAGTTAGCGCTGTTCCTGCGCGCGGCCCTGCCTCTACCAAGCCCCTCAGTGAGAGCGCAGAGGTTAGCCGTACGATCGAGGTGCACATGAAACGAGTCTTGCTGGAGCACAGAGCATCGGCCTTGCTACCGCGCAGGGACTTCCTGGTGAGGCTGGCGTGGTACTGGATGTTCGGATTTGTCTTTCTGAGCGTGTCATTGGGGATTGGGACCGTCGGATACCACCTCAGCGCCGGACTGTCCTGGGTCGATGCGTTTTTGAACGCATCGATGATCCTGACGGGCATGGGACCTGTGGACAAGCTGGAGACCAACACGGCAAAGATATTTGCCTCCATCTACGCCATATTCAGCGGCGTGTCGTTTCTTACCTTCTGTGGCGTGCTCTTCACGCCGATTTACCATCGCTTCATCCACAAATTCCATCTCGATCTGGGCGACAAGGACGTTTGACTGCTGCCTCCCAAGGCACCACTCCTCCAGACCTTCTGTTCGAACTCTCCCCCGCACCTTGCGGGAGGGGGTCGGGGGGCGGGGGTAGCTGCCAGACAATTTCCCCCTCCCACAGATCAGCCTTTAATCCCACCCTGCCCTGAACGCACCCGGCTCCGCCATTGCATTAAATTTTTCAAACCAATATACTTGACTCATGCCGTGTGAAGGTCCAGTTTCCCCCGAAAACGGGTGACAGGTGGTTTGTTCTCAATTGCGTATCTCAAGGAGAAAGGACATGTCAAAAGAATCGGTAAAAGTTGCGAGCCGCGCCGACAGCCCTGAGGAAGTCCACATCCTGTTCGAGACCTATGTCAACGAGGGCCGTCTCGACGACCTGGCCGCGCTCTATGAGGAGGAGGCGGTCCTTATAGAGCACGACTCCTTTGTCATCGGGGCTGACGCAATCATGTCGTACCTGGCCGGACTGATCTCCAGCAAGCCGCATATTTCCATTCGTTACCTGAACACGGTAACGGCGGGCGACGTCGCCGCCGTCATATCGCAATGGAAGCTTTCTGCCGAGAGACCCGACGGTTCCACCGTTGAGGACGGCGGCCGCTCCTATGACGTGATGCGGCGTCAAACCGACGGGTCCTGGAAGGTCGTCATCGACAGCCCCTGGGCCAAGGTTCCGGAGGAAGCCCTCGATTCCTGAGAACCTCCCTACCCCGCCCTGACACGTGCCCAGTACGACTTAGCCCGGTGATATATCCGAGGCTCCCACCTAGAAATGTTGACAATCCAGAAAGCCGGCTTTAATATCGCTATCCTAATACTGACAAGTCATCTCGTATAAGGTCGCCACAGGTTTCACCTATTACAGTGCCCGCGGAGCTTATTACTGTGCCGGGCTCCTGCTTTTCCTGTTTGTTTGAAAGAAACCTGACAGAACTGGTTTCAGTTCAGGAGCTGACTGGCGTGATCACCTACTGCACGAACATCCATCCCGGTGAAAGCTGGGATGACACCTTCAGCAACCTGAAACGCCACCTCCCCGCCGTCAAGGCGGCCGTTTCACCCGGGGCACTCTTTCCCGTCGGGCTGCGCCTTTCCGCCCGCGCAGCGCAGGAGTGCGACGCCCGCGCCGCGGCCGAATTCGGCCGCTGGCTGGAGCTAAACGGCCTGTTCGTGCCGACCATCAACGCCTTCCCCTTCGGTTCCTTCCACTCCGCGCCCGTGAAGGAGCGCGTCTATCTGCCGGACTGGCGCCACGCCGAGCGCGTCGACTACACCCTGAAGCTTGCGGCTTTGCTGGACGCCTGGCTGCCGCAGGGGTGCCTCGGGTCCCTTTCCACGGTCCCGATCGCCTTCCGAAACGGCTTCGACGAGGCGGATCTCCCCGCGGTCCGCAAAAACCTGCTCAGCGTCCTGGAGGAGCTGGACCGTTTGTTCCAGAAAAGCGGCAAGAGGATCCTGCTTGCCCTGGAACCGGAGCCCTGCTGCCTGCTGGAAACTGTCGCCGATGCCGTGCAATTTTTCCAGCGCATGGATTTCCCCGAGGAGTTGCGCCAGGGGCTCGGCGTCTGCCTGGACTGCTGCCACCATGCCGTGGAGTTCGAGGACCCGGCCCAGGCGCTGGCCGCCCTGGCGCGGGCGGGGATTCCCATCGCCAAGGTCCAGGTGTCATCGGCGCCGCGCCTGGAGGCGCCAGGACCGGAACTGCTCGCCCTCTTCGACGAGCCTTGCTACCTGCACCAGGTCGTGATCCGCGGCCCGGCAGGCGAGCTGTCGCGCTACTCCGACCTTCCCGATGCACTGCAGGCCCATCCGGCGCGGCCCGGCGAGGAGTGGCGCGTCCATTTCCACATCCCGATCTTCACCGACCAGACGGAGAGCTTCGGCACGACCCGGAGCTTCATTGAGGAAACCCTGCCGCTTCTGGACGAAAGCATCCTGCTCGAAGTGGAGACCTACACCTTCGATGTACTGCCCAAGGAGCTTCGCAAGGAGAGCGTGACCGAGTCCATAATCCGGGAAATCCAGTGGCTTCAGGGGGTGAGAAGCGATGCAGCGCAGCGTCGTCCTTAATGTCGTCGGGCTCACCAGGAGCCTTTTGGGCGGACCGCACACCCCGAACCTGAACCGGTTACTACCGGCGTGCGTTCCGGTGCGCGCCGTCACCCCGGCCCTCACCTGCCCGGCGCAGGCAAGCTACCTGACCGGGGAGCTCCCATCCGGCCACGGCATCGTGGGCAACGGCTGGTACAGCCGGGAACTCTCGGAAGTGCTCTTCTGGCGCCAGTCCAACCGGCTGGTGCAGGGCGAGAAAATCTGGCACCAGGCCCGGCGCCGCGACCCCGGGTTTTCCTGCGCCAACACCTTTTGGTGGTACGCCATGGCGACCGACGCCGACTTCACCATCACGCCACGCCCGCTCTACCTGGCCGACGGCCGCAAGCTGCCGGACTGCTACAGCAACCCGCCCGAGCTGCGCGAGGCGTACAACCGGCGCTTCGGCCAGTTCCCCCTGTTCCAGTTCTGGGGGCCGGCCACCTCCATCGCCTCCAGCGATTGGATCGGCAACGCCGCCATGGCGCTGGAGACCGAGCACCGGCCGACCCTGCAGCTCGTGTACCTGCCGCACCTCGATTACGTGCTGCAAAAGGTCGGTCCCCTGGGGGATATCGCCCGGGACCTGGGGGAGATCGACGCGCTGTGCGGGAAACTTCTCGATTTCTTCCTGGAACGGGGCTGCCGCGTGATCGTGCTGTCGGAATACGGCATCACCCCGGTAAAGCGCCCGATCCACCCTAACCGGCTGATCAGGGAAGCGGGCCTGCTCTCCCTGAAAACAGATCTGGGCCGCGAATATCTGGACCCCTGTGCGAGCCGCGCCTTCGCCGTCGCCGACCACCAGGTGGCGCACGTCTATGTCCGGGAGCGCGGCGACCTGGCTGCGGTGCAGAAGCTTTTCGAGGGTGTACCGGGCGTGGAGCGGGTGCTGGATGCGGACGGCAAGAAGGAGCTGGGACTAGATCACGAGCGCTCGGGAGAACTGGTGCTCTTGGCCGCCGCGGACAGCTGGTTCACCTACTACTGGTGGCAGGACGACGCCCGGGCGCCCGACTATGCCCGCACGGTCAACATACACGCGAAGCCCGGCTACGACCCCTGCGAGCTGTTCCTCGACCCCGCCCTCACCTTCCCGAAGCTGAAGATCGGCTGGACCCTGGCCCGCAAGCTGTTAGGTTTTCGCTACCTGATGGACCTGATCCCGCTGGACGCCTCGCTGGTGCGCGGCTCGCACGGCAGGGCCACCGATGACGACGATGCCGGTCCGCTCTTCATGACCTCGGAGCCAAAGCTGCTCCCTTCCGGTTCGCTTTCGGCCCAGCAGGTCTGCGGCCTGATCCTGGACCATGTCTTTTCCGACTGAAACGGGGGCCCATGACTGCCTTGCGCACCTATCTGACCCTATTTCGGGTAAGTAACCTGCCGACCGTCTGGAGCAACGTCCTCGCCGCCGTGCTGCTCTCGGGCGGGCCGTTCTCCTGGGGGGCGCTGCTGACTCTGGTGCTGTCCCTCTCCCTGCTCTATTCCGGCGGCATGGCCCTCAACGACCTGTGCGACGCGGCGGTCGACCGGGTGCAAAGGCCGGATCGCCCCATCCCCTCCGGCAGGATCGGGATGCGCGAGGTGCAGACGCTGACCGCGCTGCTCTTTGCCTGCGCCCTCGCCCTGCTGGGCACCCTGCCCTTCGGAGCCCGGGCGGCCGGAGCGGGAGCGCTACTGATCGGCGTCATCGTGCTGTACGACCTGCACCACAAGGGAAACCCTTGGAGCGTTCTGCTGATGGCCGGCTGCCGGCTCCTGGTGTACCTGGTCGCGGGCTTCGGTGTGGCGGGGCAGCTTGCCGGCGCCGTTTTGATCCTGGGGCTGATCCAGTTCGGCTACATAACCCTGGTGAGCCTGGTCGCCCGCTCGGAGAACCGCCGGCCGGGCGGGTTTTCCTTTCCTCTCATTCCGCTCCTGCTGGCGGCCATTTGCCTGGTCGACGGGGGCTTCCTCTCAGCTGCGCTGGGCTCTCCGGTCTGGATGGCCGTCGGGGTGGGCGGGATGCTGCTGACTATGGGCGGACAGAGATACGTGCGGGGGGACTGATTCTGGGTTCGAAATAGTCCAGATCCCTCGTGAAAGGTCCGCAGGCCTGGCCCCAGAAATCTACCGCCGTCCTATTTCTGGTAGAGAATCATCTGGGTGCAGCGGAAAAGGGCGATGGTCTTGCCCGATTCCTTGTGGGTGACCACGGCGTCCCACACCTGGGTGGTCCTGCCGAGGTGCGCCGCCGTGGCCGTGCACGCGATGGTCCCGTCCCGGGCGGTGCCGAGATGGTTGGACTTGAGCTCGATGGTGGTGAAGCCCGTGGCGCCCTCGGGCAGATTGGCCACACAGCCGTAACCGGCAGAGGTGTCCGCCAGCGTGACGACGCTGCCGGCGTGCAGGTAGCCGTTGGGGGCCATGAGCGACTGGTGCACGGGTAGTTCGGAGCGCAGTTCAGCCTGTCCCACGTGTGTGACGATGAGGCCCAGGTGGCCCGGCAGGAACCCTACGCCGCGCTTGTTGAAGTCTTCCGGGGTAAGCATGGTGTCTCCTAAATTCCAAGAAATCCAAGCCCAAGGGCTTGGGCTTCCGTCGCTATTTGGCGGCTGCGCCCTGCTCTTTGCTGGCCCGCCATGGCAGGGAGTCGGGGAAGAAGAGCGGACTGCCGTAGGTCTTCTTGCCGAACTCGCGGATAATCGGCTGGCCGTGGTCGGGTGCCGTGAGCCAGTTGACGAAACGCATCGCCTCGGCATGGTTGGCTCGGGGAAATTTCCCGGGATTGATCGGAATGAGGGATATCCTGTTCAGCAGCATCTCGTCCCCTTCGACGAGAACCTGCAGCCGGACGGCGTCCTTCAGCGACAAATAGGTCGCGCGGTCGATGACCGTATAGGCCTCGCGCTGGTCGGTGAACTTCAGAGTCGGGGCATTCCCCTCGTTCCCCTTCTCGTAGACCGTGTACCAGGGACCCGAGGGCTTAACCCCGGCGCTCTTCCAGAGTTCGAGTTCGGCTATGTGGGTGCCGGATTTGTCGCCCCGGCTGACAAAGGCGGCGGAGCTGTCAGCCAGCCGCTTCATAGCCTGGTTCGCGCTACGCATTCCTCTGATCCCTGCCGGGTCGGCGGCGGGGCCCACGATCACGAAATCGTTGTACATGAGCGGAATCCGTTCGGTTCCAAAACCCGCGGCGACAAACTTCTCCTCCAGGGATTTGGCATGCACCAGGACCAGGTCGACATTGCCTTGTTCTGCGATTTTCAGTGCTTCGCCGGTACCGGCACCGACATGTCTGACACGGATGCCGGTCTCTCTCTCATAGCTATCCTCAAGAGCAGCGACTATGCCGGCATCGATAGGCCCGATGGTGCTCGCCATCAGGAGAAATCCCTGTTCGGCCCGGACTCCGGAAGTCCCGAGGCCCACGGCTAAAAGAACCATCAAGCAACGCTGTACCAGGTTTTTCATATTCACCTCCAAGACTTCATTCGCCCATAGTAAGGCCTAAGACACGCTGCTAGAAATGGATGACACCATACCACGCACAGTTAAACGCCATCAACGAAAATTATCTATAGCACCATCTCCCTTTCAGGTCCGCGGCAGGAAGCAAAACCAGGATAATCTGGTATACCTGTGGCATGAATGTCTTCGTCAGACACGTTAGAAAAGGAGGACCGCATGAAGTTTAGCAGAAACCTTTCAGCCGCTATGCTGGTCGCAGTCGTGTCGCTGGGCCCCGCCTGGGCGGTGGAACTGGCACCCCTGGCGGGAGAAAACCTGGGAAAGGTGACGGGCGGCGATTTCAAGCAGAAGGCGCATGCGGTTTTTCAGAAGCGCTGCATCACCTGCCACACGGACCAGGTGATCAAGGACGCGCTCGCGGCCGGCAAGGACATGCAAAAGATTCAGGCGGAAATGGAGAAAAAAGGCGCCTGGCTCAACGCCAACGATCGCGAGGTGCTGGGGATCTTCTGGAACCAGAGTCCCTTGAAAGCGAAGAAATAGCGCGCTTCGGCGTGCCGGCCAGCGGTCACGTGGTCGCCTCGGTCGGCACCACGTCGGCCTCAACCAGCTCCTGGCCGCGGATGGCCACCAGGTGCAGCGCCTGGCCTATCGGGTGCTCGGCAAGGATATGGTGCACGACATCGACGCTCTCGACTGCGTGGCCGTTGATGGACACGATCAGATCGCGCTGCCTGATACCGGCGGCATAGGCCGGCCCCTGCTGGTCGACCGCGACCACATCGACACCGAAACGATTTTCCAGATGGAAGAATCTGGCCAGCTGCCGGCTCACGGGAATCTGCTGGGCTGCCAAGCCGAGGATGCCGCGGCGCACCCGGCCCTGCGTCAGGAGCTGGGAAACCACCCACCTGGCGGTGTTGGACGGGACGGAAAACCCTATCCCCTGGGCCATGCCGATGATCGCCGTGTTGACGCCCACCACCCTCCCCCTGGAATCGACCAGCGGGCCCCCGGAATTGCCCGGGTTGAGGGGGGCCGTGTGCTGGATGATGTCCTCGATCAGCCTCCCCTCAATGCTGCGCAGCGCCCTACCCAGGGCGCTCACCACCCCCGTCGAAACGGTGGACTGGAAGCCGAACGGATTGCCGATCGCTATCACCAGTTGCCCCGCCTGCAGCTTGGCGGAGTCCCCCAGGCTAGCGTAGGGGAGGCTCGAACTGTTGGCGCGCAGCACCGCCAGGTCGGTGGCCGGGTCGGTGCCGACCAGGGTCGCCTCCAGGACGCTGCCGTCCTGCACCGTCGCTGTTATCTCTGAGGCTCCCTGCACCACATGGTTGTTGGTGAGGATGTAGCCGTCCGGGGCGATGATGACTCCCGACCCGGCCCCGCCCGGCGCCTGCGAGCCGCCATTGGCTTGGTGCCGCACCTGGATCCCGACCACCGCCGGTCCCACCGCCTCCACCACCGTGATGACCGCCCGCGAGTAGGCGTCGAGCAACTCCACCTCCGAGGTGTCCTCCGACTTGATCCGGCATCCCCCGTTTTCCTGAGCTGCCGGCGCATCCGACGCTATGAACTGCCAGGCCTTGCGGCATGAATCATCCATGGGGCTCCTCCCCGCTCATCCCTTCTGTCAGCTATACCTGCCTACAGAAAATATAAGCACGGCAACCGGATTGTGCAATGGGGCCATCCGACTGCGCGGGACGCGTAGGTGGGCAGCCCCTGCCCGCGGTTGCGGGCTAACCCGCGTGGGCACGGGGTGCCCACCCTATGCAGGAGGGGATGGTGGCGCTTCGACTCCGCTCAGCGAACGCGGTACCTGGGCGATGTTGAAGGTTGGTCCCTGAGCGGAGCCGAAGGGCGGTTCGATCTTTTCTGCTTGCCGTTGCCGGCAATTGAATTAGAATTACCCAATCAAGCTTCAGCAGTCACACATCAACTCAAGCCAGGGAGGATTACATGCCAAGAAAAATCAAGCGTTACGGTTGGGTTCCGGACCTGCCCGATCACCGGGACCACCTGTATTCGGTGCCTTTCGAAGTTCTGAAAGCGCTTCCCGCGCAGATCGACCTGCGCAGCCAATGCCCTCCGGTCTATGACCAGGGACAACTCGGCAGTTGCACAGCCAACGCGATCGCCGCGGCAATCGAGTTCGAGCGCATGAGACAGAAGCTGAAGGACTTCATGCCCTCGCGATTGTTCATCTATTACAACGAGCGCGCCATGGAAGGGACCGTGGACTCCGATAGCGGCGCGCAGATCAGGGACGGCATCAAAAGCGTGGCGACCCTCGGCGACTGCCCCGAGGCGGAATGGCAATACGACATCGCCAAGTTCACGGTCAAGCCGCCCGCCTCCTGCTTTAACGACGCCGCCAAGGTAAAGGCGGTGAGCTACAGCAGCGTCGTCCAGAGCCTGAATCAGCTGAAAGGGTGCCTCGCGGCAGGATTTCCCTTTGTCTTCGGCTTTTCCGTCTACGAGGGGTTCGAGAGCCAGGCCGTGGCGGAAACCGGGGTGGTCCAGATGCCCGGCCCCAACGAGCAGATGATCGGCGGGCACGCGGTCCTCGCCGTCGGCTACGACGACAGCCAGCAGCGCTTCCTGGTGAGAAATTCCTGGAATACGACCTGGGGCATGCAGGGGTATTTCACCATCCCCTACTCATATCTGACGGACCCCAATCTCGCCGACGACTTCTGGACCATACGCCTCATTTCCCAGTAGCCTGACCATCGGGATGGGGCCGCGATATTGGCGGCCCCATCCCTTCTCGTCTCTTCCCATCCCTTCTCACCTCTTCTCGTCTCAAACCAGCGATCCCTGGATCTTCCCTGCCTCACGCCCGCCTGCTCCCCGGATTACGAGGCCGGCAATAACATGAAATCATAACGAACCCTTAACGGAACTGTAACAGTCGGGAGCTATGCTTACTCAAAAAAGGAGCACGCATGTGGGGAACTGACACGGAAAACATCGACGCACGGCTTTCCGCCTTTTTCGAGAAGAGCGCACGGGCGCTACTGAGCCTGCTGATCGTCGCCATACTGCTGGCAATCCTGGCGGGAGTCATCTACACCTTCTACGACTTGAGGCTGATACTGTCGCTTCCTTTTCACGCCGCCTTCAAAGCGATCCTGGTCGACATCCTGACCGTCCTCGCCGTCGTCGAGATCCTGCGCACGGCGCTCGCCTACTTCAGCGAGGGGAGGGTCAAAGTCACCTACATCATCGACACGGTCCTGGTCACGGTGCTGACGGAAGTGATGGCCTTCTGGTACAAGGAAATGCCCTGGCAGAGCCTTGCCATGGTGATACTGCTCACGCTGGCGCTCACCTTCGTACGGGTGGCGGCCGTCAGGTTCTCGCCGCGCAGCCACCGGGCGGAGCTCTAAGGTATTGGATATAATCTCACGAATTCCCTTATTCACAGAAACTTCCCGAAACCGTAACAGGCCTGTAACAATTGGCAGGCATCTTGTGACGCACACGAAGAGCACATAAACAAAGGAGATAACATGATCAGCATCCGTAAAAGCATACTGGCACTCGCAGCGCTGGCAGCCCTGACGGCCGCGGGGAGCGCCTCGGCGGAAACCCTCATCAACGGCGCCGGCGCCACCTTCCCCTACCCCATCTATTCCAAGTGGTTCGCCGAGTATGCCAAGATCGACAAGAGCGTCAAGTTCAACTACCAGTCGATCGGCAGCGGCGGCGGGATCAAGCAGATCACCGCGCAGACCGTCGACTTCGGCGCGAGCGACAAGTTTCTCTCCGATGACGAGTTGAAGGCTGCCCCCGGCAAGCTGCTGCACATCCCGACCGTCATGGGCGCCGTCGTCGTCACCTACAACATCCCTTCGGTCGGCAAGGGGCTGAAGCTCACCGCCGAGACCCTCTCCCAAATCTACGAGGGGAAGATCACCTCCTGGAACGATCCGAAGATTGCCCATGACAACGCAGGGATCAAGCTGCCCAACAATCCGATCATCGTGGTGCACAGGTCCGACGGCAGCGGCACCACCAGCATCTTTACCGACTACCTGAGCTCGGTGAACGCCGAGTGGTCCAAGAGCGTCGGCAAGGGAGCCTCGGTCAAGTGGCCGGTAGGCCTGGGCGGCAAGGGTAACGAAGGGGTGGCCGGGCAGATCAAGACGACTCCTTACACCATCGGGTACGTCGAGCTCGCCTACGCTTTCGAGAACAAGCTCCCCTACGCCTTCCTGAAAAATAGCGCCGGGAACTTCGTCGAGCCGTCCATCGCCTCCACCTCCGCCGCAGCGGCGGGCGCCGCCAAATCGATGCCGGCCGACTACCGCGTGTCGCTGGTGAACCAGCCCGGCAAAAACGCCTACCCGATCGCCGGCTTCACCTGGCTCCTGGTGTACCAGGACCAGAAGGACAAGGCCAAGGGGAAGAAGCTGGTCGAGTTCCTGAACTGGGAACTGAAGCAGGGACAGAAGATGGCCGACAAGCTCCTCTACGCGCCGCTTCCCGCGAACGTGATCAAGATGGTGGAGAAGACGGTCAAGAGCATCAAGTAAAAATCGGGGGCTAGGGGCTAGGGACTGGGGGCTAGTATGAGGCGAAGGCCTTATGCTTCCGACCTTGCTAGTCCCTAGCCCCCTGAACCTAAGAAACCGGGGCTAGGGGCTAGGGACGAGGAGCTGGTGTGAGGCGAAGGCCTGAAGCTTTTGACCTTGCTAGCCCCTAGCCCCCAGCACCTAGTCCCGATTTTAAGCCCCTGCCTTCAGCGGAGAAGACCTTGCAACCTGCAACAACGACAGATAAAGATGCGCCGGCGAGAAAGCTCAACGGTGACCTGATCTTCCGGGCCATCACGACTCTCTTCGCCTTCAGCATCCTGATCATCCTGGCGGTCATGCTGGTGGAGATGGCCAGCGAAAGCCTGCCGTCCATCCGGAAATTCGGCTGGAGGTTCATCACCAGCAGCGACTGGGACGCCGTGCAGGGGGTCTTCGGGGCGCTCCCCTACCTGTACGGCTCGGTGGTATCCTCCGTCATCGCGCTGCTGCTGGCGACCCCCCTGAGCATCGGGGCCGCCATCTTCATCACGGAGATCTGCCCCAAGCGCTGGGGCTCATTGATCGCGCCCCTGGTGGAACTGCTGGCCGCCATCCCTTCGGTCATCTACGGGCTTTGGGGGGTGCTGGTCATGGCGCCCTGGCTCCAGACCAGCGTCGAGCCGTTCCTGACCGAACACTTCGGCTTCCTCCCCTTCTTCCAGGGTGCGCCCTACGGCGTGAGCATGCTCGCCGCGATCTTCATCCTGATGATCATGGTGGTGCCCATCATCACCTCCATCACCCGTGAGGTGCTGCTCGCGGTGCCGCTGAGCCAGAAGGAAGCTGCCATCGCGCTGGGGGCCACCCAGTGGGAGACCATCAAGATCGCTATCCTCCCCTATGGCAAGTCGGGCATCCTCGGGGCCGCGATCCTCGGCCTGGGGCGCGCGGTCGGCGAGACCATGGCGGTCACCATGGTGATCGGCAACGCGCCCAAGATTTCGCTTTCGCTGCTCTCCCCCGCGTACACCATGCCGAGCGTCATCGCCAACGAGTTCGCCGAGGCGAGCTCCAAGCTGCACGGCAGCGCCCTGATGGAAGTCGGCCTCATCCTGCTGGTGGTCACCCTGATCATCAACGCCCTGGCGCGCCTTTTGATCTGGAGCGTTTCGCAGAGCGCGGGCGGAGGTGCCTCATGATGCGCTCCGTAGCGGCCCGCAAGGCCAAGAGCCACCTGATGACCGCCCTGATGCTCGCCGCCACCGCCGCGGTGCTGATCCCGCTCGGGCTGATCTTCTTCCACATCGTCAAGATGGGGCTCAGCTCTTTGAGCCTCGACTTCTTCACCCAGATTCCCAAGCCGACCGGCGAGACCGGCGGCGGCATGGCCAACGGGATGCTGGGAAGCCTGCTGATGATCGGCATGGCCTCCCTGATCGGCCTGCCGGTCGGCATCTTCGGAGCCATCTACCTGGCCGAGTACGGCGGCGGGCGCACCTCGACGGCGATACGCTTCGCGGCGGACGTCCTTTCCGGCACCCCCTCCATCATCACGGGTATGGTCGCCTACACCCTGATCGTCGTGCCGATGAAGGGCTTCTCCGCCCTGGCCGGGGCGGTAGCGCTCGCCATGATCATGATCCCGATCGTGCTGCGCACCACCGAGGAGCAGCTCAAAATGGTCCCGGGGTCCCTGCGCGAGGCGGCGCTCGCCCTGGGAGTGCCGATCTGGCGCACCAGCCTCAAGGTGACGCTCAGGAGCGCGCTGTCCGGCGTCATGACGGGAATCCTGCTGGCGGTCGCGAGGGTGGCGGGCGAGACCGCGCCGCTGCTCTTCACCGCGCTGGGGAACCAGTTCTGGGGAGCCAAGCTGACCCAGCCGATGGCGGCGATCCCGCTGCAGATCTTCAACTTCGCCATTGCGCCTTACGAGGACTGGCACCGGCTCGCCTGGGCGGGTGCACTGGTCCTCGTGACGGTCATGTTCAGCCTGAGCCTCACCGCGCGCTACTTCGGCAGAAGCAGGCATTAACAATTGTTTTAAGGGGTTAGCATGAACGACAGCAAGGTACACCTGGAAGGGCTGAACATACACTTCGGCAAGACCCATGCGGTTAAGGATATCAACATAAATTTCCCGGAGAACAGCGTCACCGCAATCATCGGACCTTCGGGATGCGGCAAGTCCACGCTGCTTCGCTCCATCAACAGGATGCACGACCTGGTCCCCTCGGCCCGCGTCACCGGAAAGATCCTGCTGGATAACGGCGACATCTACGCCAAGGGGGTCGACCCGGTCTCCATCCGGCGCCGGGTCGGCATGGTGTTCCAGAAACCGAACCCGTTCCCCGCCATGTCCATCTACGACAACGTGGTGGCCGGCTACAAGCTGAACAGCCGGATGGTCAGGAGCGAGGCGGACGAGATCGTGGAAACCAGCCTGAAGCGGGTGGCGCTTTGGGAAGAAGTGAAGGACCGGCTGAAGACCAACGCCATGAACCTCTCGGGTGGGCAGCAGCAGCGCCTGTGCATCGCGCGCACCATCGCGGTGAAACCGGAGGTCATCCTGATGGATGAGCCGGCTTCCGCACTCGACCCGATCTCGACCCTGAAGATCGAGGAACTGATCGAGGAACTGAAGGAGCGCTACACCATCATCATCGTCACCCACAACATGCAGCAGGCGGCCCGCGTCTCCGACTTCACGGCCTTTCTCTACATCGGTGAACTGATCGAGTGCGGCGAGACCAAGAAGATCTTCACCACCCCTGAGCAGAAACAGACCGAAGACTATATCACGGGACGCTTCGGCTAGACCTGCAGCGAGCAGCCGGGTTGACACGAGGGTAAATTAAATCAGGCTCAAAGACAGTGCGTAGGAACGCGAAGGTCGCAAGGCGAGCGGAGGATGGAAGCATTCTTCCGGTTGTCCCCGACACGGTTTTATCTTTTGCGTTGCTTACTTTGCCTGACATAGCTATGGTAGTGCACGAACCAAGAAAATTATCGGGAGATCGTTCATGGAGAGAGAGCATTTCAGCAGGCAGTTCGATACCGAGCTGAATGAGATACGGGAGAAACTCCTGGAGATGGGAGGAAAGGTCGAGCTGATGATCGCCAACGCCCTGCTCGCCTTGGTGGAAAGGAACACCGAACTGGCCGAGGAAACCATCGCTTTCGACCACGAGATCAACCGCCTCGAAATGGAGATCGACGAAAGGTGCCTGGAGGTTCTGGCGCGCCGGCAGCCGGCGGCCCGCGACCTGCGCTTCATCACCCTGGCGCTCAAGATCGTGACCGACCTGGAGCGGATCGGCGACCAGTGCGCCAACATCGCCAAGAGGGTGAAGGAGCTGAACCTGGAGCCGGCCCTGAAGCCGTACATCGACCTGCCGCGCATGGCGCAGGCAGCCTCCACCATGGTGAAGGAGGCGCTGGACGCCTTTGTGCGCGGCGACGAGGCCCTGGCGATCAAGGTCTGCGAGGACGACCAGGTGGTGGACGACCTGAACGAGCAGATCCAGCGCGAGCTGCTCACCTTCATGATGGGCGACCCGAGCACCATCAGCCGCGCCATCCGGATCAACCACGTCTCCAAGTGCCTGGAGCGCATCGCCGACCACGCCACCAACGTGGCGGAGATGGTGATCTTCATGGTCAAGGGGAAGGACATCCGGCACACCATCGCTTAAGGACTTCCCTGTCGGCAGCAGCTACAAAAAAGGGGCCACCTCGGTGCGCCCCTTTTGCATTTCACAGAACTAGAGAGGGAGAGAGGGGGACAGTCCCCGCAAGGGGACTGTCCCCTTATAGCAACCCCATTTCGTCTGAGAACGATCCATGTTTCTCTATCATCTGGTTGTACGATTCAAATGCACCCTCGCTGCGCCTCGCCCCGGTCACGGGATACTCCTTGTGGCAGCAGCCGCAGGAGACCTTTCCGCTCGTCGCCTTGGTCCAGGGGGTCAGATTCCTCGAATCGCACCACTCGCAGTACCAGACGTAATACTCGCCCATCGTCATCGTTCTCATCGCTCTATCTCCTCTTTTGATTGTCGAACGAAAGGATAGCGCAGGATTATGACAGTCGGGCAACAATGGAACAGTAATTAGGCAACAAAACCATTCCTGATCAGCAATCTTCCGCTTCCAAAACTCTCCCTCCCCCCTTGCGGGGGAGGGTCGGGGGGGGGGGGAAGCAGCCACGAAGTGAGCTTACCTGTGGCAGTCATGGCACCTTCCCCCTCCCCCCAACCCCCTCCCGCAAGGGGAGGGGGAGTGGAAGATCATCACCAATCAGAAATCATTTGCTTTACCGGCCGCGGCTACAGGCCGTTTACCACGTTTTGCGGCGTGCCGGCGAGAAAGGCCTGTATGTTGGCGGCGGTCGTCGCCATCAGCCTGCTGCGGGCCGCGAGGCTCGCCCAGGCGACATGCGGGGTGATGATGCAGTTTCTGGCGAAAAGCAGCGGGTTATCGGGGGCGATCGGCTCGTGAACCGCCACGTCCAGGGCGGCTCCGGCGATGCCCCCGCGCTCCAGGGCCTGCGCCAGGTCAGCCTCGCGCACCAGCGCCCCGCGCGAGGTGTTGATAAGAAGCGCGTGAGGCTGCATCAGGGCGAGCCTGGCGCCGTCCACCATCCCCTCGTTGTCGGCGCTCAAGGGGCAGTGCAGGCTCACTACGTCGGCGCGGCTGAAGAGCTGGTCCAGGGTCAGCCACTGGACCGGGATTCCCTCCGGGGCGGTGCGGCTCCTCGGGCTGTAGGAAAGGATCTGCATCCCGAGGGCGTGCGCGACGGCGGCCACCTTCCCCCCGATGCGCCCCAGGCCGACGATCCCCAGCGACTTGCCGGCCAACTCGGTCAGAGGCAGCTTCATGAAGGTGAAATCCGGGGCATGGGACCACTCGCCGCGCTTTACCGCAGCATCGTAGAGTGCCACATGGTTGGTCAGCTCCAGGAGCAGGGCGATCGCGTGCTGTGCCACGGAGAGGCTGCCGTACTCCGGCACGTTGACCACGGGGATGCGCAGGCGGGCGGAGGTTTCCAGGTCTACCACGTTGTAGCCGGTGGCGAGCACGCAGATGAGCTTCAGGGCGGGGAGCCCCGAGATGGCCTGCGCGCTCAGCTTGGTCTTGTTGGTGAGGACGATCTGCGCGTCCGCGCAGCGCTCGGCGATCAGCTCCGGCGGGGTCCGGTCGTACACGGTGAGTTCGCCGAAGCGCGCCACCTCGTCCCAGGGGTTGTCGCCGGGGTTCAGGGTATAGCCGTCCAGTACGACGATCTTCATGGCGTCTCCTTTACTTAATGTACTACCGCTCCGCCGGAGACCACGAACTTCACCGCCTCCTCCACGGTCATGCCGCTCTCGTGCACGTCGCACTCCCGGAAGAAGAGCGCGAAACCGGAGGTCGGGTTAGGCATGGTCGGCACGTAGACCACCACCAGCTTCTCGCCGTCTCGCTCCACCTCCGCCGTGACGAAACCGACGGCCCGCACCCCCACCCTGGGCCACTCGACGAACACCGCCCGGCGGTAGGAGGTCTTCCCCTCCTTGAACACCTGGGTCAGCTGCTTGCTCGAAGTGTAGATCGACTTCACCAGCGGAATCCTGGAGAGCAGTTGGTCCCAGTACCTGATGATCCGCGTCCCCATGACGTTGGTCGCCAGCACCCCGGAAAGGTAGATGACGACGGCGCCGGTCAGCATGCCGAGACCGGGTATGTGGTATTCGCGGTGCACGATGAACGCGCTGAAGATGGAGTCCAGGTAGCTGCCGAGGATGCCGTCGGCGAAATTGAACAGGAACTTCAAAATGAACAGGGTAATGCCGAGCGGCACCACCACGAAAAGGCCGGTAATGAACTTCCCCTTCAGATGCCTGATAAACTTTTCCATCGCGCGCCTCCTGTGGCCCAGAGCTTGCGTTATGCAACAGAGTAGGCTCAAAGTCAACGCAAAACGGCGTACTCTGGGTCAGTTGGTGGGCGATAGCTGTTGACAATGGTGCCTGCAAATTTTACATTGCTACATTGTCACTGCAGCGCCCGATATCCCCGCTGAAAAAGGTCCCGGCCCATGTCAAAAAAACGAATTGCCCTCACGGCTATCATAGTGCTCGCCATCGCAGGCCTGCTGGTCGCCTCCATGATCGAGCGCCTGGTGCACAGTAAGAGAAGCGACGCTGAGTATCTGCGCATGTTCCAAGAGGTGGTCACCCTGACCAGGCAGAGCTACGTGGACAAGGTCGACGACAAGAAGCTGATGACCGGCGCCATCAACGGCATGCTGGCGGCCCTCGACCCCCACAGCACCTACCTGCCGGCGACCAGCTTCACCGAGATGAAAGTCCACATGGCCGGAGCCTTCGGAGGACTCGGGATCGAGCTCGGCATGAAAGACGGCAAGCTTATGGTGAACGCCCCGATCGAGGACACCCCTGCCTTTCGGGCCGGCATCCTCGCCGGCGACCATATCTGGAAGATCGACGGCAAGCCGACCAGCGGAGTCCCCATCAACGACTGCGTCAGCCGCATGCGCGGCACCCCGGGGACCGCCGTCACGCTCGGCATCCTGAGGGAGGGGACGCCGGCGCCGCTCTCCTTCCGCCTGGTGCGGGCCATCATAAAGACCAAGAGCCTGAAGGGCAAGCTCCTGGAACCGGGCTACGGCTACGTCAACATCGCGGAATTCCAGGAACGGACCGGCGAGGACTTCGAGCGCGCCCTAAAAACGCTGGCGGCCGACAACGGCGCGCCGCTCTCCGGCCTGATCCTGGACCTGCGCTACAACCCGGGCGGCCTGGTCGACCAGGCCTGCCGGGTGGCCAACCGCTTCATAGGAGAAGGACTCTCCGACGGGCTCATCGTCTCGACCAAGGGGCGCGAGCCCGGTTCGGTGCGCAGCATAACCTCCTACGTCGGAGAGAAAGAACCGCGCTACCCGATGGTGGTGCTGATCAACGGCGGCAGCGCCAGCGCTTCGGAGATCGTGGCGGGCGCGCTGCAGGACCACAAGCGCGCCGTCATCATGGGAACCCAGAGCTTCGGCAAGGGGAGCGTGCAGTCGGTCATATCGCTTAGAAACGGCGACGGGCTGAAGCTGACCACGGCCCGCTACTACACGCCGAGCGGACGCTCCATCCAGGCCAAGGGGATCACCCCGGACCTGGTCGTCGAGTTCGTCAAGAAGCCGGCGCAGACGGAAAAGAAGAAGATGCCGGAGATCCGCGAGGCGGACCTGGACGGCCACATGGAGATGGGGTCCGGCGCTCCGGCCCCCGCAGCCGCCCCCAAGGCCGCCCCTCTGGACCCCAAGGAGCAGGAGCTGCTGCAAAACGACAACCAGTTGGCCCGCGCCCTCGACCTGTTGAAGGGCGTCAACCTGCTGAAGGCGGGCAGGCTGCGTTGAACCCAAACATGAAGCTACCCCCCCACGGTGTGCAGCGCCCGAACCTGCTGGTGATACTGGGCCCAACCGCCTCCGGCAAGACCAGGCTCGGGGTGGAGCTCGCCCGGGAGCTTTCCGGCGAGATCATCTCGGCCGACTCGCGCCAGGTCTACCGCGGCATGGACCTTGGCACCGGCAAGGACCTGCACGAGTACGGCGCGATCCCCTACCACCTGATAGACGTGGCCCCGCCCGGCAGCGAGTTCAACCTCTTCCAATTCCAGCGCCTGTTCCTTCACGCCTTCTCCGAGATCTCGGGACGCGGCCGCCTCCCCGTGCTGGTGGGCGGCAGCGGCATGTACCTGGACTGCGTGCTGCGCGGCTACCGGCTCGCCGAGGTCCCGGAAAACCCGGAGCTCCGGCTGGAGCTGGTGCCGCTTTCCATGGAAGAGCTCGCCGAACGCCTGGGGCGCGCCAACCCGAGGCTGCACAACAGCACCGACCTGACCGAGCGCGCCAGACTGATCCGCGCCATCGAAATCGCCGAATTCAGCCCCACCGGGGAGAATAGCGAGCCCGATCCCGGGATAGCGCCCGTCACCCTCGGCATCAGGTGGGAGCGCGCCGCACTGAGGGAGCGCATCACGGAGCGCCTGCGGGGGCGCCTGGAGTCCGGGATGATAGAGGAGGTGCGGCAGCTGCACGCCTCGGGCGTCCCTTACGAGCAGCTTGAGTTCTACGGGCTGGAGTACCGCTATCTGGCGCGCCACCTGAAGGGGGAGCTCTCCCGAAACGACATGTTCCAAAAGCTCAATTCCGCCATCCACGACTTCGCCAAGAAGCAGGAGAACTGGTTTCGCAGGATGCAGAGCCACGGCACCCTCATCCACTGGGTGGAGGGAGCCGGCGATCCGCTCCAGGAGGCGCTCGACTACCTGGCCGCCCTGCCGCCCTTCGCGGTGGCGCCGTGAGCCGCGACCCGCTGCAAAGATACTTAGCCGGCCGCGCCATCACCTCCCCCTGGGCCGTCGAAGGCTCCCCGGGGGACGCGTGCGCCGGATGCGTCGTGATACCCGCCCTGGGCGAATCGCAGCGCCTCTTCGCCACCCTGCACTCCCTCGCCCAAAACCCGCCGGAGCAGCTTTCCGACGTTCTGGTCGTCATCGTGGTGAACCACCGGACCGACGCCCAGGATGCGGAGAAGCTCGACAACCTGGAGACCCTCAGGCGGCTCAGGCTGGGCGGCATCCCGCTCCGGCTCGCCCTGGTCGACGCCGCGAGCCCCGGGCTGGAGCTCCCCGCCAAGACCGGCGGGGTGGGCCTGGCCCGCAGGATCGGCATGGACCTGGCGCTCCCCCTGCTGGCCCCGGGCGCCATCATGGTCTGCCTGGACGCCGACACCCTGGTGGAGCCGGGCTATCTGCAGGCGCTCAGGTCCCACTTTAGGAGGAGCCGGGCGGGCGGCGCGGTCATACCGTTTTGCCACCAGGCGGGCGAGACCTGCGGCGAGGAGCGCGCCATCACCCTGTACGAGCTGTTCCTGCGCCACTACGTGCTGGGGCTGGAGCGCGCCGGCTCGCCCTACGCCTTCCACTGCGTGGGGAGCGCCATGGCCTGCACCCGGGAAGCCTACCTGAAGCTGGGCGGCATGACCACCCGCTGCGCCGGCGAGGACTTCTACTTCCTGCAGCAGTTGCAGCGCACCTCCGGCATAGCACAGGTGGCCGGCACGGTCGTGCACCCCGCGGCCAGGAGCTCGCACCGGGTCCCCTTCGGCACCGGCAAGAGCATCGCCCGAATCCTGCAGCAGGGAGAGGAATCCCAGAGCTTCTACCGCACCGACTGTTTCCGGATTCTCGGAGAGTGGCTGGGGACCGTGGAGCGGGGCGCGGCGCTTTCGGGGCGCGAACTGCTCGCGGCCGGCAGGCGGGTCGACCCGCAGCTCGCCGGCTACCTGGAGCAGGCAGGTTTCGAAACCGTCTGGGAGCGGCTGGGAGCCAACGCCGCCAGCCCCGCGGCGCTCAAGGTCGCCTTCCACGGCTGGTTCGACGCACTGAAGACGGTCCGCCTGATCCACCACCTGTCGCAGAGCTACCCCAAGTGCCGGGCCGACCAGTCGCTCCCGGAGCTGCTGCAGTTCTGCAATGTACCTGCCGCGCAGGGGGAATTGGCGCAGCTCCAGCTACTGCGCGCGATGCAGAACCGGCCACATAGTAATTGACGAATTCGGTAGGGTATGCTACCACAAAAGCGGAAGAGCCGCTCGCCGCGGTCTTTCGCGAACCAGAAACCAGGAGGTACCGATGTTTCCCAGGCTACGATCGGACATAAAGGCAGTCTTCGACAGGGACCCCGCGGCCAGAAGCGTGCTCGAGGTGATCTTCTGTTATCCGGGGCTGCACGCCATCTGGTTTCACCGGGTCTCGCACTGGTTTTGGCAGCGGGAGCTCTGGTTTCTGGCGCGCCTCACCTCGCACTGGGGACGCTTTTTGACCGGCGTGGAGATACACCCGGGCGCCACCATCGGCAAGGGGTTCTTCATCGACCATGGCATGGGAGTGGTGATCGGGGAGACCGCGGAGATCGGCGAAAACGTCACCCTGTACCACGGCGTGACGCTGGGAGGGGTGAGCTGGGAGAAAATCAAGCGGCACCCGACGCTCCAGGACAACGTGGTGATCGGCTCCGGCGCCAAGATCCTCGGTCCCTTCACGGTCGGCAAGGACAGCAAGGTCGGCTCCAACTCTGTCGTCGTCAAGGAAGTGCCGCCCAACTCGACCGTGGTCGGCATTCCCGGGCGCGTGGTGATGGCGACCGAGAAGCCCCAGGAGCGCATGGACCTGGAGCACGGCAGGATGCCGGACCCCGAGGCGAAAGCGATCTCCTGCCTCTTCGACCAGATCCGGGAGCTGGAGCGCAAATACAACGCCCTGGCGGCAGAGCACGAAGTGCTGAAAAGCCGAATCAAATAGACCAACCGAAAAACCCATTGCCACAAAATGCACAAAATTACCAATGACGACACTCTCTAAATAAAAGGCAGTTGCTACAGTCAAAAGCCTCACCACTGAGAATCGACCTCTGTGGTGAGGCTTTGTACTGTTCAACTACGCATACCATGACCAAGACGATCGCTATAACCACTCTGGGCTGCAAGATAAACCAGTTCGAGTCGGCCGCCATGACGCAGGCCCTGGAACAGGACGGCTTCAGCATCGTCCCCTTCTCGGGACCGGCGGATATCTATCTCATCAACAGCTGCACCGTGACGGCCAAGACGGACGCCGAGTCGCGCCGCCTGATCAGGCGCGCCACGCGCCAAAACCCCGAGGCGCGCGTCGTCGTGACCGGCTGCTACGCCCAGATGGCGGGCGCGGAACTCCTGGAGATGCCCGGAGTGAACCTGATCCTCGGCAACTCCGAGAAGCGCGACATCGTCGGTTTTCTGAAGGAGGTGGGCGTGGAGCCCAAGGCCGTGGTCACCGACATCTCGCTGCAGCGCTCCGGCGAGAGCGCTCCGCTGGAGAGCTTCGCCGAACACACCAGGGCCTTTCTCCAGGTGCAAAACGGCTGCGACGCCCGCTGCGCCTACTGCATCGTGCCGTACGCCCGCGGGGCGAGCCGGAGCGTGGCACCGGAGGAAGCGCTGGATGGGATGGCGTCCTTCGCGGCGAAAGGATTCAAGGAGATCGTACTGACCGGGATTCACCTGGGAGGCTATGGCCTGGACCTCACCCCTCCCACTGACCTGCTGGGCCTATTGAAGCTCGCCGAGGAGCGGGGGGAGGTCAACCGGCTGCGCATCGGCTCCGTGGAACCGACGGAGGTCCCGCCGGAAATGGTGGCTTTCATAGCCGCGTCCCGCATGGTCTGCCCCCACCTGCACCTGCCGCTGCAAAGCGGCAGCGACGGCGTGCTCTCCCGCATGAACCGGGGCTACACGACCGAATTGTACCGGGGCGTAGTGCAATCCCTGGTGGGTGCGCTCCCCGACATCTGCCTCGGCACGGACCTGATCGTCGGCTTTCCCGGAGAGAGCGACCAGGAATTCGCCGAGACCTACCGGTTCATAGAAGAACTTCCGCTGGCGTACCTGCACGTCTTCCCCTTCTCGCCGCGCCCGGGCACTCCGGCCGCCACCATGACGCCGCAGCTGCACTCGAGGGTCATCAAGGAGCGGGCCGAGGAGATGCGGCTACTGTCGGAAAAGAAGAAGCACGCCTACGCGGCGGGTTTCGTGGGGCGCGAGCTGCAGGTCCTGGTCCAGCGCGACGCGGGCGGCAGGAAGGGACTCTCCAGGAACTACCTTCCGGTGCTGATAAAGGGGGTGGATGGGCTCTTCAACAACGAGGTGAACGTGCTGATCACCGAAGCAATCGGCGGGGAACTGATCGGCAGATTGGCGGATTAACAGGGGAAGGGGAGCGTGTCAACGGGTGCGAGAGTCGCGTAACTTCGTGGCCACTCCCTCACCCCTGCCCCTCTCCCGGAGGGCGAGGGGTTCTAAAAGCTGGACCCGATCTCAGATTTCCTCCACTATTTTCATCAACTTACACAAACTCCCCCTCGCCCTCCGGGAGAGGGCCGGGGTGAGGGAAGCTCGCCAGCCGTTATTCAAACTTACACCGTGAAGGTGAAGGTCGCACCCTCGCCGAGTTCCGCTTCCGCTCGAATCTTTCCTCCGTGGCGGTTGATGATCCTTCTGACAATGGCGAGCCCGATCCCCCGGCCACTGAATTCCTCCGTACGGTGCAGCCTCTGGAACGGGGCGAACAGCTTTTCCGCATAGGCCATGTCGAACCCCACCCCGTTATCCCTGATCGCGAAGGCGAGCCTGCCGTCCCACTCCGTCGGGTAAAACTCGATCAACGCCTCCTCTTTGGGCGCGCTGAAACGCCAGGCGTTGCCGATCAGGTTCTCCAGCACCACCCTGAGCAGCTGGGCGTCTCCGCGCACCGTTATCCCCTCCGAAATCCGGAAGGTGACGTTACGCTCCGGCTGGGAGCGCGCCAACTCGTCGGCGATCTCCCGCACCACCGCGCTCAGGTCCACGCTCTCCCTGAGGACTTTGCCCCTGGCGAAGCGGGACAGCTCCAGGATGGCGTCGATCATCTCCAGCATGCGCCGGCTCGACTTCCTGATCCGCTCCAGGTACTCCTTCCCGGTCGTGTTCAGCTTGGCCGCATACTCGTCGATGAGCGCCTGGCTGAAACCGTCCAGGTGCCGCAGGGGCGCACGCATGTCGTGTGAGACGGAGTAACTCATCAGCTCCAGCTCGTGGTTGGCGGCCTCCAGTTGCGCGGTCCGCTCTATGACCCGGTGCTCCAGTTCGCTGTTCAGCCTGAGCAGGCTCTCGTTCACCTCGGAGAGCTCGCGCACCTTCTCCTCCAGTTTTCCCGCTACCAGCTGGCTGTAGTTCCTGAGAAATTCCTCATCCCGCCATTCCCTGGATATCGCTCCGCCCTCCCCCGCCGCCTCGGCCGCCATGATCCGCCCGACCTCTTCCCAGAGGACGTCAGGCTCCTGAGGTTTTTCGATGAAGGCCCGGGCGCCCAGGGAATGGGCCAGTTCGGCCTCCTTGCTGCCGGTATAGACCGCGGAGTAGAAGAAAAACGGAATGGACTTGAGCTCCGTCAGTTTCTTCAGTTCATGAAGGAACTGAAAGCCGTCCATGATCGGCATCAGGCAATCGGAGATGATCAGGTCCGGCTTTTCCAGAGCCGCTATTTCCAGCCCCTGCCGGCCGTTGGAGGCCTCCAGGACCTGGCAGCCGTGCCATTCGAAGTTGTAACGAATGATCTTACGATCGCTGCGCGAATCGTCTACCACGAGCACCTTCATCCCTACCCCCTGGCGCCCCGGCCAAGCTGTCGAAAATATTAGCCGCGGCCAACAAATCATACCAATGGAGCGTTACATTGCAAGGTCTAAGACATCGTTCTGAGGGCGAAAAGCTGGCAGAATGCATCCAATGAGAATCACCACACCCATGTCGCGAACAAAAACTCCACCGGGTCGCACGGAGCTAAAAGAAAGAGCCCCGGAGGGCGTGCTCCCCGGGGCTCTTGGTGCGGATATCGGCAATCGGTTTTTAGGGAAGCAGCAGGTTTCAGCCCCGCAACTGCCCCAGCAGGCCGGCGGCCCGCTGCACATCGTCAAGGTTCTTAAACTCGCGATACCCGTCGATGCCGTCCGGGTCAAGACCGCTGTAGTAGCGGGGCCGCTTGGACTTGAGGCCCGCGAGCAGCTTGCCTGAGGCGTAATCCACCGTCTCAGTATCCCCGGCGGCAAACTTCAGTTCCAGCACGGTGCTGTAGCCCAGCTGGAACAGCCTCCTCAGCTCCTCGCCACTCAGAATTTTGGCGGCCTTCGCCTCGTCCCCGCCGCTTAGCTGCTCAAGGGCAATGTTCAGGTAACCGCAGACCCGCTGCAACACGCCGATCATCGCTTCGGGCTCGGCAAAGGCGCCACCTTCGGCCACCAGGGCGCTGTTCACCAGGTAGTTGAGCTCCTGCAGGAGCGGCTCCGAATCCGCGAGGGCGAGGGCCCTGAAAAGAAGGGTGTCCTCCCGGGCAGGTATCGGGATCAGGGCGCCGCACTCGCCTGCCGCGCGGAGCAGTTTCTTGTCGTCGTGCAGTTCGAACGAGGCGGGATTGACCCGGGCATAGATGGAGAGCGCCTCATCCAGCGGCGGAAATCCGAGGTCCTCCAGCCTGCCGGTGCGAAACCTCTGGAGCTGTTCCTCCAGTTCCAGGTCCACGTCCCCCTTGATCCCTTCCATGAGGGCGGTGTAGAGCGGGTTATCCAGCTTAATGAGCATGGACAGGAAGGTGCCGATCACCTGGCTATGCTTGGGATTCTTGTAGGTTAGGTTGAAGACGCCGTCCAAGGTCTGGTCGTAGTCGTCGAAACGCTCCTCATCGTCGGACATGTCACCAACGCCGCCGCTGACTACCAGTTCCCGGCTCAGCAGCAGATGCAGAAACTCGAAATCGAGATATTTGAGCAGTTCATGGATGCGCGGCTCGCCCCCTTCCAGGAAGTAGGAAAGCCAGCGGCAGGCTTTCTCTTCGGAGAAGGTGTAACCGTCCCAAAGCTCCATGTCCAGAATGAAGACGCACTGCTCGGCAGAGGCGACCTGCAGCAATCCCAGCGCGTCGGTCTCGCCGATTTCCTTGAGAAGCCAGAAGAACTCCTGGGGCTGCATGGCCGCCGCGAGCCTCCTGGCGTCGGGGTCGGAAAGGATCATGTCCATGCGCTGCTTGGCCCCGAGGGTCCCTAAATAAGCGTTTTTATCCGCAAGGGAGAGTGCAGCAAAGCCGCTCTCAGAAAGTTTCGAGACAATTTCAATTTCATGTACAACCTTTGCCAAATTTCACCTCTTAAAAGCGGTTCTAAGTTCCAAGTTCTAAGTCCAGGGTTATGGTGTTCAGTGCCAAATGTTTATTACTCAGCTATCTTCTTCGCTCTCAAGGCTTTTTTGTAACCACAGGAGCGGTGCAGCCATTTCAGATCCTTCACCAGCTCAGGAGTAAGTTGCACACACTCCGGGAATATCTTGAAACGTTTCGTGTAAATCTTGCAGCGCCTCGTATCGATATCCAGATAGCGGCAGGGTGTCGAGGTGAAGAGGATCCGACCATCTTCATCCTCTATTTTTTCAAAACAACAGAGCCCGCACTGCTCGCAGATCGCTTCCCAGGCCTTATTATCAAATTTTTCTGGTGCCATAACCATCACTCCGTAGGACAATAATTCCCATCACACATCACACATCACACATCACACATCACGTACTTACTTATCGTCGCCACCCAGTGGAACGTCGATATTTCCATTGCTCCCTGAGAATCGGACCATATCCTGGTGTATCTCAAGGACTTTGTATCCGTCCACCACGCCACCCTGCAGAACAGCTCGACCGTTCACGACGGCGAAGCTCGACTCCCCCTTACCCTGCCAGGCAATACCCGACACCTTCAACTCCGGGGTGGCCGGGGCCGGGGCGACTGCGGGCGCCGGCGCGGGGACAGGCGCCGTCTGGACGGTTGCCGCTTGCGCCGGGGCGGGCTGCACTGAAGCGCGCCGGGGCGCCGCAGGAACCACACGGGATCTCCCGACAGGCAGCGGCACGGCTGTCGGGACGGCAGTTTTTTTGTTCGCGGCAGGCAGGGCTTTCGCAGCAGGCACGGCAATCGGGTTGGCCGCCGTCCCGGAGTTCCAGCCCGCCACTCCCGCCGGCTCGGCTGACTCGGCTGGCACAGCCTGCTCGGGGGGCGCCGCCGGCGTCTCGATGACCGGGTTCAGAGGCGCGACGACCACGGGAGCCGACTTGGCGACAGCCACCGGCGCCTGTGCGACCGGCGCGTGCCCAGAGAAGCCGCCCATGGCCGCGAAGGTGACCAGGGCCGCTACTGCCGCGCCGCCCAGTACGGCGACAGGCATGACCCAGGTTGGACGGGACCTGCGCGACCGGATCAGGCCGCTCTCGCCTGCCATGCGGTTCGGGCCTTTAGATTCCTCGGCCTTTTCCAGCGCTTTCAATATGGAACTCATAGAACTCCTTTAAGGTTCCGGGTGTCGTTTGCCAGGTTCAAGCGGAGACTGCAGGGGGTTTGATCCCGGGTTCACGGTCTGCGGCGCGGCAGGAAGCTGAAAAAGCGGGCGAAAAACCCGGCGCTTCTCCCGTACGGGGCGCGTCCCAGCAGCTCCGAGATCGCCTGGGCCGCCATCCTGCCGGAAATCACCCGGTCTTCCTCAGTGAAACCGATCAAAAGCGCGCGGTCGCAGGCGATATTCACGAGCCTCGGGACGCCGCCCGAAAAGCGAAAGATCCGCTTCAAGGCGGCGGAAGTGAACTCAGCGGCCCGGAAGCGCCCGGCGAGCTCCATTCGGTGGTCGATATAGCGCCGCGTGCTGTCAAAGCCCATCGGGAGCAGGTGGTAACGCACCGTGATGCGCTGGTTCAGCTGCCGCAGTTCGTCCCGGGCCAGGATGGAGAGGAGTTCGGGCTGGCCGGACAGCACGATCTGGATCAGCTTGTCCGTGTCGGTCTCCAGGTTCGAGATGAGGCGGATCTGCTCCAGCACCTCGGGGGAAAGGTTTTGCGCCTCGTCCATGACCAGGACGACGCTCCGCCCGGCGGCCTTTTGCTCCAGCAGGAACCCGTTCAGGATCTGCAGCAGCTCCATCCGGCTGCCGTTCTCACAGGGGAGGCCGAACTCCCTGTTGATGCTGGTCAACAGCTCCAGGGAGGAGAGGCAGGGGTTGAAGATGAGGGCGGTCCGGTGCCCCTCCGAATCAAGGCGGTTCAGGAAGGTGCGCAACAGAGTGGTCTTGCCGGTGCCGACCTCGCCGGTCAGCTCGATAAAGCCGGCGCGACTCTCCACAGCGTAGAGCAGGTGCGCGAACGCCTCCCGATGCTGGGCGCTCATGAACAGAAATCGGGGGTTCGGGGTGATGGTAAAGGGGCTTTCCCGAAAGCCGTAAAATGTGCAGTACATGGCGGGTACGCGTCCTTGGGCAGGTGTTCCTATCCGAATAGGTGAATATAGCGCGAATCTGCTGATAAATAAAGGGGAAAGGAGACGAGGGGCGCGTGCCGAGGCGTAGGAGGCTACTGCAGGATGTCCAGTTCCGCCATCTTATCCATGATTTTTTGCACCGGCGGCTGCAGGTCGTCCGTCGCCACGAATCCGAGGTCGGTCTGTTCCGGCAGATCCTCCGCGCTAAACGACATGTGGACCGTGACCACCGGATGCGGGTGCACCAGGGTGCGGATGATCTGGTGCTCCGCCAGGGTGAAGGTGTTGGTGGTGGAAACCACGATCTGCCCGGCCCGCAGCAGCACCTGGGCCACCTCGCCGAAGCGCCGCACCATTTCCTCGGCATTCTTGTCGCTGAGGTCGCTGCAAAGCCCCATTTGCAGGTTCTTGCCGTCCAGCAGGTAGACCTGTCTGCCGGAGTCGAACAGGCGGCGCTCCAGGAGGCGGGCGAGCCGCGCCTTGCCGGAGCCGCGTTCCCCGGTGAAAAGGATGACTCCCGGGTTGTGGCCGTTACGCGCGACCCGCTCCGCGAGCCCCACCTCGCCCGGACGCCACTGGAAATCGCGCTGCCGGGCTTCCCTGCGAAACGGGTCCTGGGCGTCCTGCAGCGCCTCCATGACGATGCCGCCCCCCCAGATGTCGCAGCCGTCGATGATGACGAACCGGCCGGTGACGTCGCTGTCGCTAAAGCGGTCCAGGGCGAGCGGCTTTTTGGCCTTGATGACGACCTCGGCCACGTCGTTTCGCTCCAGGTGCGCTCGCGCTTCCACCGGGGCGAGGGTCGCGGCGTCGATGATCCGCAGGATCGCCTCGATCTCCACCTCGACCTCGCAGGTCGTCAGGCGCAGCTGGTAGCGGCGCCCCAGGGATAGCGGCCGGTTCCCCATCCAGAAGACGTTGGCCCGGAAGCGGGTGCAGACCTCCGGCGGCGCTTCCTTCAGGGAGGCGAGCTCGCCGCGCTGAACGAAGATCTGCTCGCTCAGGGTGAAGCCCGTGGAGCGCCCGGCGCCGATCGATGGGGGGAGGGCCTCCACGTTGAAGGCCTCGATGCTGGCGACCCGCGAGCTCTTGTTGGAGGGAGAAAAGACCAGGGTATCGCCGACCCGCAGCTCGCCGGTTTCCACCCGGCCGGCGATGATGCGGCGCGCGTCGAACTTGTAGACGTCCTGGACCGGGAAGCGCAGCGGCAGGTCGGTGCGGGCCGGCAGCTTGTGGAAGGCGCCGAGGCTTTCCAGCAGCGTCGGCCCCCCGTACCAGGGCATGGCGCGGCTCGCCAGCACGACGTTGTCGCCGTCGCGGGCGCTGGCGGGGATGAAAGCGCCGGGGGAGAGCTCCAATTCCTGCAGAAAACCGCGGTAGTCGGCCTTTATGCGCTCGAAGACTCCCTGGTCGTAGCCCACCAGGTCCATCTTGTTGACGACCACCACCAGCTGCCGTATCCCCAGCAGGCTCAGCAGGTAGCCGTGGCGCCGCGACTGCTCCTGGACCCCCTCCGCGGCGTCGATGAGGAGCACGGCCGCCTCGGCCCGGGCCGCTCCCGAGATCATGTTCTTCAGGAACTCCTTGTGCCCGGGAGCGTCGAGGATCAGGTATTGCCGGCCCTGCCAGTTGAAAAAGGTGCGCGCGGTGTCGATGGTGATCCCCTGCTCCTGCTCCTCCAGGAAGGCATCGAACAGGAAGGCGTACTCGAAGAGCTTCCCCTGCTTGGCGCAGATCTGGCGCACCTTCTCCAGGTGCCCGTCGGGGAGCGAACCGGTGTCGGCATAAAGCCGGCCCAGCAGCGTCGACTTGCCGTGATCGACATGTCCGACGAAAACGATCTGCAGCCGCTCCAGAGCGGGGGTCACGCGCCCTCCCCTGCCTGCGCGGCCAAGGACGTTCCCTCGCGCCGCGCCACGTGCTCTTTCAGATAGCGCGCGATGCGCCGCACCGACTCCCGGACCCCCATGGCGCCGGTATCGAGGATCAATTCGGGGTCGAGCGGCTCCTGGTAGGGGCTGTCGATGCCGGTGAAGTCCGGCAGTTTCCCGGCGCGCGCCTTTTTGTACAGCCCCTTCGGGTCGCGCTCCTCGCAGGTGGCGAGCGCGCAGTTCAGGTAGATCTCGATGAACTCGTCCGGTCCGAACAGGGCGCGCACCCGGTCCCGGTCCTCGCGGTAGGGCGAGATGAAGGCGGCCAGCACCACGACCCCGGCATCGACAAAGAGCCTGGCGACCTCTCCGATGCGCCTGATGTTTTCGCGCCGGTCCTCCTCGGAAAAGCCCAGGTCGCCGTTCAGGCCGTGCCGGAGGTTGTCGCCGTCCAGCAGGTAGGTGTACCACCCCTGCTCGAAGAGCATCTCCTCGACCAGATGGGCCAGGGTCGATTTCCCCGATCCAGAGAGCCCGGTGAACCAGAGGACCAGGGAGTCGTGGCCGTTGCGCCGGCGGTAATCCTCCTTGGAAAGCCTGCGCTCCTGCCAGGTTATATTGCCGCTGCGGATTTCCATGATGATCTCCGTAATCTCCGTACTTCAGTGCCTGACCATGACCTGCCCCGGCGGCCTTTCCTGTCGTGAGCCACTGGCAGGGAATCACAAGGCCGGTCATAGTGCAAAAGCAATGCTACTTCACAGACAACAGGCACAGCAACTAGGATAAAGTTATGAGTACAGCAAAACAACCCAGATGGTGTTTGCCCGGTGTGGAACTCTCAGCGCCGCGACGGACTAGTGTGCGCCGAGGTGCGAGCACCCATCGCTTGAACTTTTGAGAGGACGCTAACCTTTACAGGTACTAATAATAACTGGTTTGAGCTGGAAATAAAGGGGGAGGGAATATTTTAGGAGCTTTTTTTGCGGTTGAGCTGACGGAGAAGCTGAAATACTAGAAAGAAGCTATTTAACGGTCAGTCACCCTCCTTAACCAGATACACGGCGTGATGCGCTTCGGTGTCGGCCCGATGGGCAGAAAGGTCGGCAGAAACGGCATCAATCTTCTTGCTGAGCTTCAGGTCGACCTCGTCGATCTTCTTGCTCAGCTTCAGGTCGACCTCGTCAATCTTCTTGCTAAGCTTCAGGTCAACGGCGTCGATCTTCTTGTTTAGGGTGTCAATCTTGAAATCCAGAAGCTCCAAACGTTCGTCGTGTCGGCGGAAACCCTCACGAATCTCGCTGCGGAGCGCGTCATGACCTTCGAGAACCAGGCTAAATTTGCTGTTCATATCTTCGAGTATAACTTCAAGGTTTTCTTTTTTCATGGGATTCTCCCGAGGGCAGCTACAGCCACTAATCTCTGCCAGAACTATGGCACAGAACATACCGGAAATCAACGCCCTGTAAATTGAAAAGGGCGCGGAACCGGTCAGTACCGGTAGCTCAGCTCGGCGCGCAGCAGGTGGTTGTCCCGGCTCACCCCTTGGCGCAGCTCCAGGTTGCTGATCCACTCCTGACCGTACATAAGCAGCGCGTCCCAGTCACCGAAAACCGGGAGGGTCCAGAAGGCGCGCAGGGCAACTTTGCGCTCGACGGACTGAAAGACGCCGTTGGGATCAAAGCGGCCGCTGGGGTCGACGGTGATCCGTCCGAAATCACCCCGCGAGGTTCGATAAGCCTCGATCGCCAGGTTGTTACGCACCGAAAACCAGTGGCTGTAGCGCAGGAAGAACTCCTGGGCCCCTCCCCCCTGGGAGTCGCCGAGGGGCAGGCCATAACGCAGATAGCCCTCGGGAAAGGTCCCATTGGTGTAGAGTATCTGGTTGCCACGGAAATACTCGAAGCGCAGGTCGTCCCGGCCGCCGGCGGTGAGCCTCGGGATGTAGAACCCTGCCAGGTAGCTCTCCACGATAGGCCAGAAGGCGGCGGCGTCCTCGCCCGAATACTCCCCGTACAGCTCGGCGTCCCTAAGCCAGGGGAACCGGAAACGCAGTTCGAAACCGGCGACGGAGTTCGAGTTATCCGCGCCGGTCCCGCCGATCAGGCCCCGCATGGTGTCCCCGAAACTGTTGTTGACCCCCGGCCCCCCGACCTGCCGGCCCAGGTTGAACCCCAGCTCGGAGTTCTCGGTCGGTTTCAGCGACAGCTTGGCGGCAACCAGGAAGGGCTGGCGCTCGACACCATCGGTCACCGTCTTTTCGAACCGGGAAAAGATCAGGTCGTATTTCAAGTCCCAAAGGTAGCGGGTAAGAACCGGTTCCGGGCTGGAGAGCTTGATCAGATCGAAGTTCTTCGCGTTGTTGCTGAGGGTCAGGGCGCCGCGATAGCCCAGTCCAAGCCAGTTCTCGTCCCGCCCCACCTCGAGCTCCAGCCCCTCCCCGCCAAGCTTCAGGTACCCCTTGTTAAGGCGCAGACGCGGCTCGTCGTCGGACTCGGACCACAGCAGCATCGGCTCGACGAGCAGCGCTGCTTTCGCGCGGTAGTACGCCTCGCCGCTCACCCTCAGGTCCAGGTTGCTGCCGGAGCGGTAGACGACTCCGTCGTTGTTCTCGAAGAGCGGGGTCCCCTCGCTGCCGCGCTGCTGCGTCGGGTTGGGATAGGGCTTGGCGGGGCGCAGGCCGGAGCCGATGCCGAAGACCCCCTCGTTGCCCGGGTCGTTGACGGCGCGAAAGTAACTCCTCGGGGTGCCGTCGAGGTAGACGTAGCGCAGCCGCGCACTGGGTAGCGGGTTGTAGTCGAAGCGAGGGGCCTGCTCGGGTGAGCCGTAGAGCGCCACCTCGCGCGGCAGCAGTTCCCTGAGCCGCCCCACGATTTCCCCGGCCAGCACCGGATAACTGCCTGAGGCGAGCCGCTCTTCGGCCTGCCTGAGGAGCCGTACCGCCTCGCTCTTCGAGTAGGGGCGAATCCCTTTGATGTCACTGGTCACCAGGCCGAAGCCGGAGAGCTTGTCCAGATAGGAGTACACAGGACTATCCAGCGGGAGGTTGGCGGAGGAAAGTGCGAAGGCGCTGCCGGATTGCAGGGCTGCCAAGAGCAGTGCTGCCAGGAGGAGTATCAAGGTTTTCATAGGATCCCAGGTAAATAATGACAAGCTATAGCAAAAGGGAACAATGGCAGAATCCTACACTTTTCCAACAAATGGACAAGACTTTTTTGCCGGCTGGCGCAGCGATTCAGGCCGCCGAGTCGCCCTTCGGGCTGGCGACGCGCAGGCTCCGGACGAAGGCGAGCTTTTGGGGCGGGAACAGGTCGGGCCGCACCCTTTGGAAGGCAAGCGGAGGGGCGACTTCAAAATGGTAGCGCGGCACGAACTCTGGGACGATGGCCCGCAGGGCGTCCAGCAGCCCGGAGATGTCGGAGGCCTTGGCGAGGGCGAAGAGCTCGCTCAGGCGGTCGACGACCCGGCCAAGGTCGGTCTCCACCGGCACCATGACGCGGATCTTGCGGTGGGCGGTCGGCTTGATACCCTCGCCGTCGATGAGCAGCTCCTCGAAGAGCTTCTCGCCCGGCTTCAAGCCCGTGAAGACGATGTCGATGTCCTTGTAAGGGATCAGGCCGGAGAGCTGGATCAGCTCCTCGGCAAGCGACAGGATGCGCACCGGCTCGCCCATGTCCAGCACGAAGATTTCCCCGCCCTTGCCGATGCAGCCGGCCTGCAGCACGAGCTGCGAAGCCTCGGGGATGGTCATGAAGTAGCGCACCACGTCGCGGTCGGTGACGGTGACCGGCCCGCCCTTGCGGATCTGCTCCTTGAAGAGCGGGATGACGGAGCCGTTGCTGCCGAGCACGTTGCCAAAACGCACCGTGGTGAACTTGGTCTTGCTGGTCTCGGCGAGCGCCTGCACGTAGATCTCGGCGCTTCTTTTGGTGGCCCCCATGACGTTGGTCGGGTTCACCGCCTTGTCGGTCGAGACCATGACGAAGTTGCGCACTTTGAACTTGTGGGCCGCGTCGGCGACCACCTTGGAGCCCATGACGTTGTTCAGCACCGCCTCCGCCGGGTTGTACTCCATCATGGCGACGTGCTTGTAGGCGGCGGCATGGAACACGACCTCGGGACAGAACTCGTCGAACAGGGTCTCCACCCGCTCCTGGTTCTTGACATCGCCCATCATCGGGATGATGCGCAGTTCCGGGAAGCTCGCGGCCAGCTCTTTCTCGATGTAGAAGAGCGGGGTCTCCGAGTGGTCGAACAGGATCAGCTTGGCCGGCTTGAAGAGCGCCACCTGGCGGCAGATCTCGCTGCCGATGCTGCCGGCGGCGCCGGTCACCAGCACGCGCTTGTCGGTGAGGTAGCTGCGGATCGCCGTCTGGTCCAGCACGACCGGGTCGCGCCCCAACAGGTCCTCGATCTCCACGTCCTTGATCTGGGAGACCGAGACCTTGCCGTCGATGATGGCGGTGATGCCGGGCAGGGTCTTGAAGCGCGCCTTGGCCCGCTCGCAGCTGGCGATGACCCGGCGCATCAGGGCCCCGTCACCAGATGGGATGGCGAAAATCACCTCTTCCACGCGGTGGATCTTCACCAGGGCCCGCAGGCGGTTGGTGCCGCCCAGGACGTGCACGCCCGACAGACGCAGGCCCCGCTTGCCCGGATCGTCGTCGACGAAGCCGACCACGTTGTACGGGGAGCTCGCCTGTTTCCTGATCTCCTTGAGCAGCAGGTTGCCGGCGTCACCCGCGCCGATGATGAGGGTGCGTTTCCCCTTGCGCAGGCGGGGCATGACCCTGGTCTCCCGGTAGATGCGCCAGACCAGGCGGCTTGCGGCGACAAAGGCGAAGAGCAGGAACCAGTCCAGGATGTAGATGGAACGGGGGAGCGCGAAGGGGCCGCGCAGGAATACCAGGAGGACCATGGAGACCAGGGAGGAGAAGGTCACCACCTTGAAGATTTGGTAGGCGTCCTGCAGGGAGGCGTAGCGCCAGATGTTGCGGTACATGCCGGAGGCGGCGAACAGCACGGGCTTGGCGACCATTACCACGGCGAGCCCCTGGAGCAGGATTTTCACCTGGTCGGGCGGAACCTGAAAGTCGAAGCGGAGCAGGAAAGAAAACGTCAGCGCAGCGGCTATTAACGTAACGTCCAGAAAAAAAACCAGGACCCTCTTGGCACGAAACATCCCCCCCCCCACACCTCAGTTATTGCACTATTCAGATGGAAACCCGGACCGCGCTAAACGGGCGTTATAAAGAACACAAGGAAAGAACAATATCATCTCATGAGAGAAAAGCAACCTATAATTATCTTTTGCCTGATTCTCCGAACTTAGTTAATTACCATCTTCCTACCGAAAGCCCGTTTGCGGCTGGTTCCGGGACTCCGGCAACGGCGTTCACCATGACTTTGCGCAGCGCCGCCACGGTATCCAGCATATCCTGTTCTCCCAGGGTCGGATGAACCAGGAACATTAAGGAAGTCTCGCCCAATTCCCGGGCCACCGGCAGGCGCTGGGCGGGTCGCAGGCCGTCGAAGGCCTTTTCCAGGTAAATCTCGCTGCAACTGCCGCTGTAGCACGGGATGCCTTCGGCGACCACGGCGTTCATGATCCGGTCTCGATCCCAGCCGGGAGCCAAGCGCTCCGGCCTTAGGAACAGGTAATACTTGTAGTAGGCGTGCCCGATCTCGGCGCCCGGGACCGTCAGCCGCAGCGCGGGGATGTCCGCGAACCCCCGGGTCAGCAGTTCGGCATGCCGCTGCCTGGTCCGGGTCCAGTGCGGCAGCTTGGCGAGCTGCACCCGGCCGATGGCCGACTGCATCTCGGTCAGGCGCCAGTTGGTGCCAAACGACTCATGCAGCCAGCGAAAGCCGGGGGCGTGCTGGCGCAGGTACACCGCGTCGTAGCTTTTGCCGTGGTCCTTGAACTCCCAGGCCTTGCGCCAGAGCGCCTCGTGGTTGGTGGTCAGCATCCCGCCCTCGCCGCCCGTGGTCATGATTTTGTCCTGGCAAAAGGAAAAGGCCGCGACGTCCCCCAGGGAGCCGACCGGTCTCCCCTTGTAGGTGGCCCCGTGCGCCTGGGCGCAATCCTCGATCACCCGCAGCCCATGCTCGGCAGCCAATTCCAGGATGGGATCCATGTCGCAGGGCCAGCCCGCCAGGTGGACACAGATGATCGCCTTGGTGCGCTCGGTGATCCGGGGCAGGATGGTCGCGGCGGTGATATTCTGGCTCACCGGATCCACATCCGCCAGGACCGGCACCGCTCCGCGCATGACGCAGCAGCTCGCCGACGCGATGAACGTACGGGGCGTAACGATGACCTCGTCGCCGGCCCCGACCCCCAGGACATGCAGGGCCAATTCCAGCGCGACCGTGCCGTTGGCAAGGGCGATGGCATGCTCGCACCCGGTGAAGGCAGCGAACTCCTTTTCAAACTGGCGCCCCTCGGTTCCGGTCCAGTAATTGGCCTTGCCGGAGCGCAGCGGAGCGCCGGCGGCCTCTATCTCGTCCGGCTCGAAGCAGGGCCAGGGAGCCAGGGAGGTGGTTCGTTGTGGCGTCCCGCCGTCGATTGCAAGTTTCTGACTCAAGGTTCCTCCAGCGTTTTGAGATGTCGTGCCGGGCTGCCGGCCATCAGGGCGCGCTCGGGCACGTCGCGGATGACCGTCGACCCCGCCCCGACGACGGCGCCCTGCCCGATACTCAGATTGGGGATGATGGTGGCCCCCGCACAGACAAAGCTGGCGGCGCCGACTCCTACCGTGCCGCACAAGGTGGCTCCTGGCGCGATGTGTACGCCGTCCCCGATGCTGCAGTCGTGATCGATGCCCGCCCGCGTGTTCACGATGACGTTGCAGCCGATGCTGCTGTCCGAATTTATCACCACCCCTGCCATGATGACGGTTCCGGCGCCGACGCTTACGCCGCGCCCGAGCTGGGCCTGGGGGTGGATGGCTGAAACCAGCGGGAACCGTTGCTCGGTCAGCCAGCGCGCCACGGCCACCCGGGCCCGGTTGCTGCCGATGGCGACGATGCCGCCCTGGACCCGGTCCCGGGCCGCGAGCAGGTCCTGCTTGCCGCCAACGATGGGATAACCGTAGCACTGCCCGCCCTTGAGCCCCGGGTCATCATCGACCAGAAAAGCGATGTCGAAGAGCCCCTGGCGCTCGATGACGTCAATGACGACCTTGGCGTGGCCACTCGCGCCGAAAACAAAAATCCTGTCCCGTTTAGTCCGGTTTTCCATGGGTAGTCTGCCTTACGCTTGAGAAGCTGCCAATTCGATTTCCGGTAAACTCACTTGGGCGACCCTTTAAAAACCGTCATGGTCGCCTGCCCCTGCTGGCTGATCCCTTCCCGTTGGAATACCTTAGCGAATGTCATCCAGAGGATCTTCAGGTCGAGCCAGAACGATTGATGATCGACGTACCAAACGTCCAGGGTGAACTTCTCCTCCCAACTGATCGCATTGCGGCCATTGACTTGCGCCCAGCCGGTTATGCCAGGGCGCACCAGGTGGCGGCGCGCTTGTTCGGGAGAGTAGAGCGGCAGATATTCCATCAGCAAAGGGCGCGGGCCGACCAGACTCAAGTCTCCCTTCACAACGTTGAATAACTGGGGCAGTTCATCCAGACTCGTGCCGCGCAGCCAGGCGCCAAAAGCGCCCAGACGCTCCTCATCGGGAAGCAGCCTCCCGTCCGCGCCCCTGGTCTCGCGCATGGTGCGAAACTTTATCACCTGGAAGGGAGTGCCGTGCAGGCCGGGCCGGGTTTGCACGAAGAACACCGGACGGCCCAGCTTGCTCCGTATCAAAAAATACAGCACGATGAGCAGCGGGGCCAAAAGGAGCAGCGCCGTTATTGCGATTAGCAGATCGAAAATTCGTTTCATACACCCCAACCGTCCGGCACGCGACTGACTGCCGAAATCAAAAACGCCCCAAGAGCAGCGCCACCTGGAAAAAGAATTTATCCCGCCTGGATCTTCTGAACTGGTCTGCTTGCCAGGCCAATTTGACCCGGTCCAGCAACCCCAGGCGTTGCACCAGTTTCAATACCGATTGTTCCGCCGCGCTCAGGTTGAGAAACTGGGCGTTCCAAAGCACGTGATCCCGGTACCACCCCGCGCCGGAAAGTTTCAATTTGATGAGGAACCCCCTGGCGCCGGGGAGCGCCCCGTAGGCGTTGCGGGCATGCTGCCGGTAAAATATGTGCGATTGCGCGTCGATATGCCAGCTTAGGCCATGGGAGCGGCACATGGCGTAGATCAGCCAGTCATGCGAATAGGTGGCCGGGAAAGCGCAGCCCGCAAGCTCGAATTTTTCTTTAACAAAGAGCGCTGCCTTGCGCGACAGCAGGTAGGTGCAGCCGGCCGAGGCTCCCTGAAAGAGATAATCCAGTTGACGCATGGACGCGCTTTTCCTGACATACCAGGCAGAACCCGCCTCGTTGTCAAAGGCGACCAGGTCGGAACTGTAGCCTTCGGCACGGTGCTCCCTGAGGCAGTAAACGGCACGCGCCAGTTTGCCGGGCGCCCAGATGTCGTCTTGATCGGAAAAGGCGACGTAGTCAAACCCGGCCAGATCCGTCGCGCAGAGCATTTTGAAGAAATTCGCCGCGGCGGAGCCGCTGGGCCGCTGATCGTAGGGGAGCAGCGTTATGCGCCCGTCGCGGCGGGCCGCCTGCAGGCAGACCTCGACGGTCGCGTCCGAGGAGCCGTCGTCGCGTATGAAGAGGGTCAAGTCCGCGTGCGACTGGCACAGAATCGAGGCAATCTGCTCCGAGACGAACTCGGCTCCGTTGTAGGTGGCCAAAAGAACGGCTATTTTCATTGGGAGCCCTTCCAGGAGCTAGCGCCCGGGATATACAGAAGTATCAGGCCGGCCAGGAGATAGACAAAGTTCGGCGCGAAATACCCTCCGCCCCTGATGAACAAGTAGATAAAAAAAACGTAGATGAACGAGTAGGCAAAGACCCGGGCCATCTGGACATTCTCCTGCAGCGAGATCACCCTGAAAGATCGCAGTTTCCTCGCGGCTCGCGCCATCAGGACCGTCAATAAAATTATGCAGACGATCCCCAGCACGCCGAATTCGCCGATGATTTTCGAGGCACCGAAGCCGCCATCGAAGCGATTGACGGCGCCCCCGTCGGTTTTCAGGAACATCGCCCGGGCGATCATGCCCCGGGGCTCCATCACCCCGAACTGCTGCAGCCCGACTCCCAGTCCGCGGCTGTCGCAAAAGTTGAGAAACGCTTCCTGCCACCCCTGCAGATAGGCCCAATTGTCCATGGCGTTCTCATTGAAGTTAAACGAAAGCCGGTTGGTGTAATAGGCCATCTGTGCGCCGCCCAGGACCAGGACGCCCAGCGCCGCCGCGATTATGGGGAGCGAGACGGCGGCCGTCGAGGTTACCAGGATCACCGAAAAAAGCACGATAAAGAGCGTGGTGCTCTGGTACAAAACCCCGATCAGGCAGACCGTCAGATGGCCGGACCACCTGACCTGCCAGCGTTTCGCGAGGACGGTCCAGACGCAGTAAAGCGGCGCCAACCCCAGCGCGTAGTGCGATATCTCCGAATCGAAGAAGACGGGCTTGCGCTCGTTGAACGACCCGAGCACCGTATAGCCGAAGGTCCCGACGATGCCGAAGAACAGATAGGTCATGACAAACCATTTGACGGGGGCATTGTCTTTCTTATGGACCATCCTGCTCACGATGTAGGATAAAAAGGCGGCTTGCAGGCCAAGGCCGACAAACGAGCCTATCCCGACAAAATATTTTATGAAATCGGTCGGATATCCTTGTTGCCACCTCCAGGCTATCAGCACGAAATGCAGGATCGCAAGCAGGCCCAGTCCAAGGTACATCTCGGGTCTCACCCTTTTAAGGATAACGCCGAGATAGCGCGCAAAGCGCTTCGACACCAAAATGATGCAAAGGACCAGCACGGTATTGATGGCGAAGCCCTGGGTATAAGAGCTGAGCCCGAACAGAATCTGTAAGACGGACGGGACCGCGGCAATGAGCAAGAAGACGACGTAATATGCCATTATACTGCTTCCATTTAAATCGGGTGTAGTTACAGAGCTAAAATCTGATCAGCCAGTGAACCATAGTCAGGACAGTCGTACATTTCGTTTGCATTCGACCCAGGATAGACAAGCTCATTGTCGATTGCTTTTGCCATCAAACCCGCCAGCTCCTGACTGTCGAAAGGATTGAAAAAGCAAACGGACGGGTAGCATCCGACCGTTTCCCTGGCATATGGTCTCTCGGCAACCAGCATCGGTTTCCCGTAGGCTTTGAACTCGGTTATGGGGAGTCCCCACGTTTCAAGCAGCGAGGGGAAGATCAGAATCTGAGTCCGGGAATATAACCTGTGCATTTCGGAACGGCTCAGCAAGCCGACGAACTGAATCTGCGCCAGGTGGCCATACTTTTTATGTATCTTCCTGGAATATTTGTTCTCATCGCCCTTCAAGGTGAAGGTGACGGAAAAATCGGTGTATCCCCTGCCGATCAGAAGCTGCACCGCCTCCCCTATCGCCTGGTAATTCTTGAAAAACCTGGGAAAGGCAGGGAAACAGAAGCTCATTTTAGCGCCGCCGCCCGGCTGGTGGTCGGGGGGAGGTTCCTGTACGCTGTTGGCCACGGGCAGAGCCGTCAGTATGCGCCGTGGACCATAGCGCCTCGCTACGGCACGGGCGATCCAGTTCTGCTGCACCACCACCAGGTCATTTTTTTTGATATTGATGGCGTAGACCAGATTGTAAAAGAGCCCGTACAGCACGAAGCGCGGATGCTTGACCAGCATCTCCCTCATCCGCACAAATGGCGAGGGATTATGAAAGTACGCGACCCGGTGCCGCGCCACCACATTGGGAGAGACATCGTTTAAAGAGAGCCAGAGATGGATCTCCTGGGACCGGGACCAAAAGTACAGGTACACGTACTCGAAGAACAGGCGCGTCAGCATGTTCCTGCAGGCCCAGGGTTTCTCGATGACCTGCAGCGCCGGGTCCTGGCGCAATTGCTCCTCGACCACGCTCCCCCGGGAGGTGAAGAGGTACAGACGAACTTCGGCGCACTTGTGGGCACAAAGGGCGGCCAGTACGCCGTTCAAAACGGTCAGCGGGCCGCCGGAGATCAGGTTTATCGCGGAGATCGCATAATTAAGGCTCGGTTTTTTAGGCACAGTCATAAACTAAAGGCTTCGGGCGGGAAGAATGCGCGCCGGGTTGCCCACCGCGGTCGCGTGTGCCGGGACCTCCCGTATGACGACCGAGCCCGCGCCGACCTTGGCATGGTCGCCGACGCTGAATCCCCCCAGGAGGACCACATTGGCGCCCAGCTCCACGCCGTTGCCAAGTACCGGAGAAGGCCCCTGGGAGCCATCCGGATTCCTCACGCAACCGATGGTTGTGTTGTGCCGCAAGATGCAGTGGTCGCCGATGATGGTGTTGCCGTTCACCACGAGTCCCATGCCGTGATGGATTTCCAGCCCCGGGCCGACCACGGTGCAGGTGGGAAGTTCCACGGCCAAAAGCCATTCCACCAGCACGCGGTAAAGGACCAGGTAGGGCAAGCCGGCGAGGTACAGCGCCTTGTTGCTGTGCCGCTTCGAGGCGATGAAATTACCCACCCGGAAAAGGGAAAGCACCAGCTGGGCCTTTGCGTTGCCTTTATTCACCCGCCAGTCCTCGCGCCAGGCGCCGTAAAACGAGTAGGGGTACACCCTGATGACAGCCATAACGACTCCTATAATTCTTCCGCCGATGTTTTCACTACCCTGTCGATCCAACTTCGCTCCGGGCCCGACCACTCCTGTCCGCGCCCGGCGCCCCTCAGCTTGCCGAGCAGCCGTACCAGGACCTCGCGTGCCGAGACATAGGCATATTTTTTAAGCGCGGAACAGACCCCCTCGTGGTGCAGGCGCGCGGCGAGGAATTCCTTCCACACCAAAGCTCCGCTGGTGCTGGAGAGTCCGCTGCGCCGGTACATGACCAAAAACTGGTCCGAGATCTTGACCCGCTGCAGGAAATTCTTGGGATGCTGCGCCACCCGGGCCAGCCATTCGTAATCCATCCCGATCTTGAACGACTCCGAAAAGCCGCCGGCCGCGTCAAACAGCGGGCGCGACGCTATCAGCGAGGGGTGCGGCAGGTACATGCCCATGGCCACCTTGTCGATTCTGGGGACCATGACGCCGACATTTTGCTGCAGCGACCGGTCGGTGAAAACTATGCTCCCCGCGACGATCTCCTCCCCCGACGCCAGGTTGTCTATCTGGCTCAGGAGGTCTGCGACGACCCGGGAGCCGTACAGGAAATCGTCGGCATTGAGAAACCAGATCCAGTTGCCGCGCGCCTTGGACAGTCCGATATTGAAGGCATGGGAAATGCCCCGGTCGGCCTGTGAGTAGACCCGCACCGGATGCCGGGCGCGCTTGGCGTAACTTTGGGCCGAGGCCAAGCTGGAGTCGGTGCTGCCGCCGTCGATCAGGAGGTGTTCGAACCTGGGTTTCACCTCGTCACCCTCCTGGAGCAGCAGCGAGGAGAGGTTGGTCTTGATCAAATCACCGGGGTTGCGGAAAACGGTGACAATGGTGAGTAGCGGCATTTCCCGGGTCGTGCCTGCCAGGTTGTCGCAAAACTCGTGTGTCGTATGGTGGCTGTCACAGGTCATAAAATAGTTCCGTTGTTTTGGGTAGGTCAATGGCACGAAGCAGGCGCGGCCCGGCTGATACTCTGCTTTTCAGGTACTGATCAGCGGCCATCTAGAGCAAGTTGCCGCTCCAGAGCGCTGATTATCCTCTCGGTATTGATGACCCGCCCCCTGGCATTGAGATGATAGCGGGAGTCGTAGATGAACTCCCTGCCCACACTGAACTGGGAGCCGATCAAGGTGCCCTGGCCGCTTAATACTTTTTCCACCGCCTGGAATGCCTCGGCATTGAGAGCCGCGCTGGAACTTTCGCAGGGCGGCAAAACGGTATAGCACCTGGCCCCCCTGGAACGGGCCAGGTCGGCAAAGGACTGCAGGGTCTCCAGCGCCGCCGGGTTCATTCGGGCTTGAATCTTTGCCACCTCCCCGACGCCCCGGTACTTTTCCTTCAGATGGGAAACCACGTCCCCGTTGCCGTTGAAGCTCCCCCGGGAAAGCAGCGGGTCGGCAGGCTCGGGACGGAAAGCCAGGGTGCGCAGGAAACCGCCGCCGTATTTGAGGATCGTCCAGTACTGCCGGCCGGAGATGTGACGCCAGCCGTCAGGGTAGACATGCAGCACATCCAGCAAGGCATCTTGTCCGTACATCGCGTCGCTGAAAAACTGCTCGTACTCCGGCACAACCAGTATGACATCCCCGTGCGCCAGGCTATCGCTCACGCTGTCCAGGATGAACTTGAGTCCCAGACCCACATTCAGTCCCATATTTATCACAGGCCGGTTGAATTTGCGCTCAATCTGCAGGCTGTCGATACTGTACATGACGTTGGAGCCGCCCAGGATGATGATCCGGGGACCCGGCTTTGCCCGCAGCCGGGACTCCTTGTCCACGAAAGCATAAAAATAGCGGTTGGTGTTGTAATAGGGCAAATAGCTGAAAATAGCCCAGAGCAAGGCCAGATAGCTGAGACCAACGACGGCGCAAAGCGCGGCTATTTTGGCTATAAGTCTGTTCATTCAGAACCTGACATAGATAAACGCCTGATTTGAGTTGATGCCAAAGACAAGGACCGAAAGCGCCATCAAGTAGTAAAACGACCACCTGGCCAGCCATGGTTTCGCCACCAGGAACTGGAAATCGTCCTGCTTCATTTTTTCAATCAAAGGCGCGAGCGCAAGGAAACCGGCGAGGACCACGAGTTCCCGCTTGCCACTGCAGAAAAGAAAATCAGGCAGGCCGGCCAGCTTAAGGCTCAAGGCACGCGTCACGTAGAGGGCGTCCGAGAGGCTTTTGGCCCTGAAGAATACCCAGGCGAGGCTCACCAGGTTGAAGGTGGCAAAAATCTGCCAGGCCTTCAGCAGGCCGGTCTTCTCCATCCCGAGCGCCTTGTGCAGCTTTTTCTGGTAGGGCCGGTAAAAGACCGAGCAGGCCAGATACAGTCCGTGCAGTCCGCCCCAGGCCACAAACCCCCAGCTCGCGCCATGCCAAAGCCCGGAGGCCAGAAAGGCGACCATCAGCGCCGCCGCGCGCCCCCAGTTCCTGGCGTTACGCCACTTCATCTGCAGCGGATTGAAGAGGTAGTCGAGTATCCAGCGGGAAAACGAGATATGCCAGCGCCGCCAGAAATCCGCGACGGAGGTGGCCAGGTAGGGACTGTTGAAGTTCTGGGTCAGGCTGATGTTGAAAAGCCGCGCGCTTCCCAGCGCCATGTCGGTATAACCCGAAAAATCCAGGAAAATCTGGCCATAATAGGCATAGCTCGCCAGCAGCAACGGCACCCCCGAAAAGGCGTGCACGTCGCTATACACGTGGTCCACGTAGAAGCCGATGCGGTCTGCGAGCACGACTTTCTTGAAAAGTCCCCAGGTAAAGAGCAGCAGCCCCAGGCGCACCTCGCGGTAGTTGAACTGGTAGCTGGCTTTTAGTTGCGGCAGCAAGGCGCCGGCCCGCTCGATGGGACCCTGGAGCAGCTTGGGAAAGAAGGCGAGATACAGGAAAAAGTAACCGAAATGCTCCTCCGGCTGCTCTACCTCCAGGTAGATGTCGCTGAGATACGAGATGGCCTGGAATACGTAATAGGAAACTCCGATGGCAACCAGCGTCGGGAGCGCTGGCATCCGGGTCTGAAGCGCCAGCAGGGAGGCCAGCGACCCTAGGTTCTCCGAAAGAAAGGGGAGGTATTTCATGACGACCAGGACCAGCACCAGGGTCGCGATGCCCAGCCAGAAAAGGGCGCTCTTCGCCCTTTCCGACGTCGCCCGGGCGAGGCCTTTCCCGAAGCCGTAGCTCGTCAGCGCAACCAGTGCCAGCACGGCCAGCAGGTACGGCGTGCCGAGGGCGCCATAGAACAGAAGGCTTGCCGTCAGCAGCACGCACCAGCGTGACCGTTCACCCGCGCAGCAAAAGGCGAGGTAAACGGCGGGCAGGAACAGGAAAAAATTGATAGAGTTAAACGCCATTGGTAGCCCTATCTCGTGGAATCGTGGTGCGGCGGGCGCGGGTTCAGGGCTCCGGCCGCCGTTTTCGTCATGAGTCGCGTCATGCGCTCAGCATGGCGCGGTACACCTCGAGGGTCTGCTCCGCGCAGCGCTCCCAGGTGAAGAGCCGGGTCCGCTCCAAGCCCGCCGACACCAGGGATTGGCGGAGCTGCGCCGAGTAAACCGCCTCCTCAAGCGCGGCGGCGATTCCCTCGGGATCAGCGGGGTCGAAGTACTGGGCGGCGGCGCCGAGCACCTCCGGCATGGAACTGGTATTGCTGCTGGCAACCGGGCAGCCGAAGGTCATCGCCTCCAGCGGAGGGACCCCGAAGCCTTCGTAGAGCGACGGGTAGACGAAGACCGAGGCGTGCGCATAGAGCGAGGCGAGCTTCGCGTCGTCACCGGGGAGCTGCAGCACCTCCCCGCAGCTGAGCCCGAGCGCCTTGATGGCCGCCTGCTCTTCCGGGCAGAAGGGGCCGCCGCCGAAAAAGACCAGTTTGTGGTCGGCCCTGAGCCGCGGCGATTGCGCGTAGGCCCGCAAAAGCCCCTGCGCGTTCTTGTAGCCGCTGCGTAACCCGACATACAAAAGGTAGGGCCCGTCCACCGGGCTTTGGACATCCGGCACCGCCTGCCGCGGCAAGGAGCAGCCGAGATAAACCACCGAGATCTTCTCGGGCGCGACCCCCAGGAGCTCGATCAGGTCGCTGCGCGTGTTCTCGGAGATGCAGACCACGTGGTCCGCCTGGCCGACGGCGAGCGCCTTCAGGGCGCCGGTCCGGTCCGCCGCGGGGAAGGAGGTCCTGAATTTCTCGTAGATCATGTCATAGACGGTCAGCACCGTGCGGGTCCCGCGCGGAGCCAGCCTTTGCGGGCTGTAGTAGGTCTCGTGCACGATATCGGGCCGCCCCGCGCGCAGCGCCAGGCCGGAGAGCGCCCTGTTGGCGTGCCAAAGAGCCCACGAGGTTTTAGGGAGCTTGGGGACCGGTACGCCGAGGACGCGGACCCCGTCCACCTCGCGCAGGTAGCTGTTGATGTAGCCGGGCGCCAGAATGCTCAGCGCGACCCCGGAACGGGCCGCGATGCGCGGGGCGATCTCGCAGAAATAGCGGGAGATCCCGCCGTACTGCTGCCCGCAAAAAATCTGGTAATCGAAGGTTATCTTCATGGCTCCCTCAGCGGGATACTCCCTCAAAAATTGGTCCCCAAAGCCCGGCGCAGAAACTCCAGGGAGCGCTCTTTCTCACGCGCGAGCGTTTGCCCCACCCCCTGGTAATCGATGGGGGCTGCCATGAGCTGGGCCAGAGATCTATCCGCGGTCAGCACGCGGTCCTGCAGGCCGAGGGTGGCCAGAATGGTCGCGAGCTTGTTGATCCGGTAGGCGTCCGTGACGATGCAAAACCTCTTGCCGTATTTTATCGAGAACAGGGTGCCGTGGAACATGCTGGTGATGACCTCGTCGGCGTTACGCAGGTAACCCAGGAATTCGAAGGGGCCGATGCCGACCACGGAGCGGTCACAAAAGCCGTTCCGGTAGCCGACGGAAACCAGGCGCTTCCCCCGGGAGTCGGCGTACGCCCGCACCGCTGCCTGGTGCGCCGGGTCGAATCCGGTGGTGTACACCATGATGAAATCCTTGAGCTGCGCGGGACGCTCCTCGGCAGTAAAGTCGTAGAGCAGGGTCGGGTCCAGGACGATTTCGACTTCGCGGCCGGTCGCCTGGCGCACGATGGCTCGGGAATTCTCGTCGCGCACGGACAGGGCTCCAAAGCGCGCCAGCAGCTCGCAGATCTCGGGAGTAAACCCGGTGCCCGGGTCGAGGTTGCCGCAGCTCGGCGCATAGGAGACCAGACGCTGTGCCGACAAGCCGGCGCCGAAGTAGGCCGGGTCGTAGCCGAGCAGGGGATTCCGGTAGTTCCAGATCTCGTCGCTGCCAAAGACGATCGACTGAAAGTTTTGCGACTTGAAGGCGTCGGTGGAAAAAGCGAATTCCGTCTGATCCAGCAGGCGCTGGGCCGCCCTGAACTTGGCGATCTTGCGCAGGTTGCCAAAAAGCAGGGACGGCCTTTTAGTTCTCAGGATGCAGCGGTATTCATTCAACCAGTGGCTTTTTCCCTTATAGTTGATGATCTTGTTGGCAAAGCCCAGGGAGGTCAGGGTCTTTTGCAGCGCGTATACCTGCAGATAGGCGCCGAAGTTGATACCGTCATGATAGGTCACGATGCCGTTCATATGCGTCCTTACGGGATGTCCTCAAAGATTGTGATTTCAAGCGGCAGGCAATGCCTGATCCGACCTTCCAGCTTCCGCAGGAAGGCGATCAGCTCCGCGGCGTTGGCACCCCCCTTATTGACCAGGCAATTGAAGGTGCACTCGGAAAGCCCGACCCGGTCGCTCGACCCGATCCGGAAATAGCGCTGGGTGTACCGGTTGATGAGCCGGCGCCAGAGCAGGTCCCGGTCCCGCGAGCGCAATCTTACCCAGAGGCGGATCAGCCAGTAACCGGGGCGGTAGCCGGGAAAGCGAGCCGCGAGCGCCCCGTAGATGTCGCGCGTGGCGAAGCTTGAGCCCAGATTTGGGTAGCGCTGCTCCTGGAAGTCCCGCCGGTTGCGGTTGCACGCCTCCAGGTGCGCCGCGATCACGGCAGGATCGCCCGGGGGCGGCTCGAAGTAGGCCGCGAGGATGACGGTATCCTTAAGGGGCCCGTGAAAGGCCGAGTGACGCCAGGAGAAACCCGCCTGAGCTTTCTCGATGAAGACGACCTCGCCCCGCTCGTTGCAGCATTTGAGCCGCACTAGGTGATCGGAGATGGCGTTGCCGTAGCAGCTCGCGTTCATATAGGCCGCGCCGCCAACGCTGGCAGGCACGCCGACCAGCCCGGAGAAACCGGAGAAGCCGGCCTGGGAGAGCCGACGGGCCATTTCGGGTAGTCCCGCGCCGCATTCGGCGCGATACAGGCCATCCTCGGCGAACCCGTGCCCGGCGAGCCCGGAAGTCGAGATGATGATCGTTTCGATCAGGCCATCCCTGATTATGATGTTTGACAGCCTGCCGACGAAAAGATACGGCAGAGAATTCTCATAAAGATGTGCAATAAGCTTTAAAACCTTGCTTTCTGTATCAGGGTAAACAAGATACTTGCAAATGCCGCCAGCCTTGATCATGGAAATTGTCGAAAGTGAAATGTCCCGTGCAAATTTTATGCTTTCATCCTTGAGGAAATCGGCTAGGTTCTTATCGTCTGACATAGTATGCAGTCAACCTTTTATGGTTTTATAGTGCCGCTTTTATTGAATAATTCAGTTTCAAACATGTGGTTATGTTTAGTGTCAATAAAATGACTAATCCTTCCAACGATCTTGTGATGTATTTCGTCATTAATGCAATCAAGAAAATAAGGATAAAGATCGGATGAATCCAGGGAGTCACCGGGAGCACTCTGGCTATACTCTTGGTACGAAGAAAGAATGAGATCATCGACCTTACATAAACGGTAATGGACATAATAGAATTCGTACATTTCCTCCAGGTCGATGTTCTTGGAAAGTGACGACAGGTTGGAAAGCATGTTTTCATATTCATCGAGGGTCGTAGCATGCCAGTTGAAGCCATAGGCGAAAGTCGGGTTGTATCCCGCGTTAATGACCTGTATTCCCAGGGCGGGGTACTCGTGAGCGACTGAACCGAATACGGTGGTCACGAAATCAAGTCCTTCAGCGGCAAGTTGATGAGGGTTAGCATCCATTGGAACAAGTTCGATATGAGGGTATCTCTGCAAATAACCTTCAATCACCTTCATGGTCTCAGGCAGGGGATCTAGGTGTACTTTAATGTACCAGTCATAATCGCACGCCAGCGATAGCTTCCCGAGATACTCAAGCCATTCATAGAAATCGGCAAAGAGCAGTTTCGAATAGGCGTGCGGATTGTCATAAAAGCAATGGGAGCAGATCATTATCTTGAATTTGCTGCTTTCCCTGATTATTCTGTGCGGCTTAAAATCAAGCTGGAAATTGACAGTAGGCAAATCTGACAATTCACTCCGACCCTTCCATATGCGATTTTCCAGCAATTCCCTGCCAATTTGCAGACCGTTCTCTTGGTCTTCCTTGCCGAGCATAGCGAAAAACTTATGATAATCCTGCATAAATGAATAAAACGTGAAAGGCCTATTCGAATAAGTCGGATATATCAGGTTAGGCAAATAAACGGGCACATCATTTGAGTAGGCAACTTTTACTAAAGCGTTAAAATGCAAATAACAATCATGACTGACTATGACAGCAGAGACTCGGTTTCGGGTAAAATAATCACTCCAAAAGTCGATAAGCTCTATCGATTGTGAAAACAGTTTGAAGAGTTTTGAATCGTCCAGGTCTACAGTTGGCATGCTGTGGACTCTTAAATATGACTCATAAACGTCTATCCCGATCTCAATACCCTTGTATTCAAAATCGAGGAGATCCTGTTTAGATTCGATCTGCTTCCATAAGGTGCGTGCACATTCCAAACTGACAATCCCTTGCCTGCGAGAATTTCGCGGAAATAAAATTCTCGTGGCGTTAAAGGCTCTATAGATTCTACACAAAGCGAGAGCAAATAATCTTGAACCAGCAACCCCGACTATCCGGGCATTATGTTTTCTTGCCAAAATATTCGCGAAATAAGATGATATCAAAATGTATTGGCTGGAGCAGAAAACATCAATAAGTATAATTGAATCAGGCTTATCGATTTTCCAGCCTTTCCATTTACTGCTGCAAAAGCCAATAAATGACATCACATTCCTGTCGAAAAACATATTGTTAAAATAAATTCTGATTTTGTCGTTTAGCTTCATACAAATTCCTGTTCGAGATTAGGGCCAATCTTTCCACTTTGCGCAATGAAGGTTTTTAAAAAATCAACTTACACAGATTGCTGCAGCTAGCAATGCGTTGCAACATTTCCATCAATGGTATGGATCAGGCTAAATCAAGATACTGCCATGGGCTTCGAGGAACCTATCGTACAATTCCCTGTATTCCGCCTTTTCATTTTCCGACATCCAAGGAATGTCCATCCACTCATTGTATTTGTAATGATTGAGTCCGGCATAATCAGCCCATTCCTTTAGTGAACCAGGCATCTTGTAACCACTTCGCTCTAGACTAAGATAAAGGTCTGTTCCCGGGAGGGGACGGAAAAAAGTGGTGCTCAGCTTAAAATCAGGATAAATCGTCCTGATCTGGCTAACGTATTCAATGGTGTTGTTCATGTCTTCAGGGGTTTCGCCAGGGGTACCAAATATCAACCCGGATAATACCGGAATGGATACATCAACCAATTTGCCTATACACTCTTTAAACTTAGCCAGATGGTTGTTGCCCTTTATCATGATTTTTTCGGCAACCCGTGAACTTCCAGATTCAAGGCCTATGGTTAAATTTATCAGGTCTCCACCCATGGTCTTAATGCTTTCCAGTTCCCCTTTTGAATATTTAATTATTTCATCAGCCCTGGAGAAGGCGCACCATCGGATTTCGGAGTATCCTTTCAAGGAGCCTAAAATCTCGAATATCCTTCTTTTATTGGCAAATAAAGTCGCATCATTGAAAACGACCATCTTAAACTTATAGAGATCATAAAGGTTTTTCAGATCCGAGGTCACCAGTTCGATCGGTTTCTGTATCCAGGTCCGGGTGCAAGGCGTCGCACAGAAGGTACACTTTCCCGGGCACCCGTAGGTGGTGACATACATGACCAGTTCGGTGGCCGGATTTATGTATTTATTGATGTCAATTTTGCTGTATGGCAGGTTATGCCAGTATTCTTTATCTACGGCATTGAGTGCCTTGTTAATAACCATGGAGCCATTTGAATCGATGAAGCCGACGCCTGGTATTTTATTTCCTACGTCAGAACCCTTACCAGACAGGTGTTCAACCAATCTGCAAAAAATTTCATCGCCGTACCCGACGACCACGTAGTTTACCAACCCGGAAGCCAGCATCTGTTCGGGCAGGCTTGTTACATGTGGCCCACCTGCGATAGTTATAATGGTGTCATCAAAAGCCTTAATCTGACCCAAAATTTCATATGCTCTTCTTGTTTGATGACCCGTGAAGAGCGTGATACCCACTATTGTCACACCTGACAATTTTTCCGCGAGAGTATCGTAATCATCAACTCGCTCATCAAAAATTTCATAGTCAATCCCTCTAGCCTCTAACGGTGCCGCTATGGACAAAAGGGATAAGGGGAGGTGATGGAAATCAATACCCTTTTCCAGTTCTGGGAATATCAATAATATCTTATCCATTTGAGCCTCACATGGGTAAATTTCCATTTGTCAGTACAACGACAAATCATGATCAGAGTTTGTGTTTTTTGGCCCCGCCTGACATCTACATGCGCGTATCGATTTCTACCTTTAACGGGCGTTGCCAGTGGGCTTCGACGTAAGGGACCGGGACAGCCCCGAAACTGGTCTTATATTCACCGCGATGGGGGGAATTTATTCCCACGAAGTCTGCGAAAGCGCAGCCCCGCTCGATTGCCCGCCATAAGCTCTCGGCCAGCACAAGGGTTGCCGCACCGGTACTGCGGTAACCGGGATCACTTGCCCCAAAGAGGTAATGGGATGTTGAGTTGTCCCAGATAAAGAGTGCGGCAGAGACTGCTATCCCATCGGGAGTATAGGCAACCAGCAATTCTCCGAAACCGTTATCGAGAGCCGACTGGGTGATGGGCTGAAGCAATTGATCTAAGTACCCCCTTTCAGCGCCCTGGCGGGCAAATGTCTTGGCATGCAAGTCATCGAGAAGTGCTGCATCCAGTGCCGTTTTCACGGTCAGGCCTTTGGCAAGGGCTTTTTTGTAATCACCTTGCCTCCCTCTGGCAAACAAAGAAAGCAGGTCATTGCGGCAAGTAACGTCCTTCAACTCCAACACACCCGTATAGCGAAGATCAATTTGAAACTGGCCGTCTTCAGGTTTATGGTAATTGAACCATTGCAGCGCACGGATATCTTTCAGCCGAGGGTGCAGGCATAACCATATTTCGTCATAGACGCCACTCAGCCCCTCTACGAGTCTAGCTACCACTGCCAACTCACGGCGTATCCGGGAATGGCTGGGAAGTCCGGTGATGCCAGGAGCCAGCAGAATGCCTTGATAATAGTTAAAGCTTTTTTCCGGCCCGATTACGTTTCCTGCTTCGTCCGTCTGAACGCTCGTTGCAGCCATGAGTTCCGGGCCGTCGAACACCCCCCAGAAATGGAAGTCAGTTCCCAGCGCGGTCAAAAAATCTCGACGGTTAAAGACCGAGGCCGACTGTGATGCGGCGACCAGTTGATCCCAAGCCCCCTGAGATACGGGCCCGAATGAGTAGGGTGATGAAGAACTAATCATGGGTCACTTCCTTCACTTTGAGCAAGATATTGCCGTTTGCCAGTTCATACACTGTGTCGGCGAATCGTATCATGGCTTGCTGGTGCGATATTGCGAGAATTGTTACCCGCCCGCCCAGCTTTCGCAACGTCGCACATATTTCCATTTCGGTCTGGGGATCGAGGGCCGTCGTTACCTCGTCGAGAATGAGGAGCGCCGGCTTGCGCACCAGGGCCCGGGCTAGGGAGAGGCGCTGTCGTTGACCGCCGGAAAGCATGGAGCCCCGCTCGCCGACTGAGGAATCCAGACCGGCGGGGAGGGACGCGACAAAATCCCAGGCTTCAGCCTGCCGAAGCGCCCCCTCGGCGTCTTCACGCGAAAGCGCTGGATCGCCCAGGGTGATGTTGTGCAATATAGTCTCATGAAACAAGAGCAGTTCCTGGGGGACATACCCGATCATTTGGCGCCAGGCACGCAGGTTGATGCGGGTAAGCGGCACCCCGTCGATGCAAATGGAACCGGACTTCGGCTGGAAAAGCCCCACCAATAGATCGGCAATGGTTGTCTTGCCTCCGCCCGAAGGCCCCACGAGGGCGACAAAAGAGCCCCGCGGGATCTCAAGGCTGATATTCCTGAGAATACTTGTTTCGCCATAACTAAACGCCACCTCCCGGAGGGTGAGGGAGACCTCCAGAACCGGCAATTCACTTTGGCCCGACTGCGTCTCCTGTTCCCGTTCAGCCTTGCCGATACTTGCGTCGAGCGACCAGAGGGCGCTTTCATGGGCGCTTAATTCCTGGTAGCAGCGCTGGGCGAAATAGAAGCGCTGCAGCAATCGGCTGAACAGGAAGACCAGCACCAGCAGGGTGGAAAATGATTGTCCCCCCTTGGCCACGGCAAAATAGATGCCCGCCGCCACCATGGTCGCCATCAGCGGTTCCTGGATGGCGTTAGCCGCTTCCGAGGCAAAAACACTGCGGCGTTGAGCCCTGTTGAGTTCTTCGGAATCGGATTCCAGAAACGGCTGTATGTTCCCTTCCTGGGCCATAGCCTTAATCGGTTTGATTCCCTGCAAGGTGTCCGTCAGGCGTGTGATCAGGGATTGCATCAGGGAAGTCTGTCGTTCGCCGGCGTCGCGACTGATTCGCACCAGCCCCCGTAGCAAGAACATGAGAAACGAGGCAATCACGAAAGAGAGCAACGTAGTCTTCCAGGACATAAGGAGAGCTACCATGCCGTAAACCAAGACCTGGATCATGGCGGAAATCATGAGAACGGAGTGCTGGTACGCCGATGCGGAGCGCATAGCCTCGCTGCTGATGGCATTGGCGAAGAATCCGGCGGCCTGGCTGATGAAATAGGACCAACGGGCCTCCATGAGCGCCCGTATCAGCCTGATGCGCAGGCCATTGGTCACATGGGCTACGGTGTAACCCGCCTGGCGCATGGCGAGAAGCACAAAGCATCCTTTTGCATAGATGACTATGACCATCAGCACCAACAGCACGGGGAGCCGCGGTTCCAACCCCAGGAATTTCAGGAGGTGCTGAATCGCGAGACCCAGAGCCGACGGGGTTCCAGCTCCGCCTGAAGCGATGGTGTCCAGGATGGGAAGCAGGGTAACTACCCCAACCCCCTCAGCCACGCCGGACAATAGTAAACAGCAGACCATGAGCGCACTGCGCCAAGGATAGGCCTTCATGAAATATGCAACGAGCTTTATGCCTTTCATTACCACCCTTTACGTCATTTTAATGTGATGGCATCTTGGAGCAAGTCCGATCTTGGCGCCTATGCGCTTTTTCACTGGAGGTAAAATTCTCCCTGAAAAAATCCCTGATGCTGGAGCGAGAACCGCCAGCCGCCGCCGGTTCACCGGCGGAAGCTTCCTTTTGAAAAAGCTTCGGCAGTATTTCCGACAGCCCGTCAGGCGTCCAGGCGCAGGGAATGCTGGACGCCATCTCCCCCAGCCAGGCGCGCTCCTCGGCACGGGGGACCAAGGAGAGAGTCGGGCGCCCCAATGAGGCCGACTCCAGCAAAAGCATGCTGGTCATGCCCACTACGACGTCCGCGGCGTAGGCCAGTTCCAGGGCCGGCTCAGAGCGGCTCACCTGGTCGAAGAGCGGCCGGTGCCGGGGAAGCTCGGACTCCACCTGTTTGGGATGCAGACGCAGCACCAGATAGGGCTTTTCCGGCAGCTCTCCGAGCGCCCTCAATAACTCATCGAGGACGATCTCTGTGCGGCCGTCGCTCTCCGGGTTACCCTGGAGCGTGTAGGCTGGAGAGCGGCGAAACTGCTGCGGGTTGAGACCGGTGCAGATTTCCGAGACGAACATGAGCACAGCCCGCCCGGGTGGGGCGCCTGGCAACCAGCGCTTTCGCATGTGCCGGCGCTCCTCCGCCCCCCAGCTGCCGCGCAAAGCGGCGACCTGGTCCAATTGCGGATGGCCGCAGACCCGGATACGATCGGCGCGGAAACCGAGTCTGCCGAACTCGAGCGCCGTTCCCGCGTCGGGAACCATCAGCCAGTCGGGAGCAAAGGACAAAGGGGCGTCTCCGCGTCCACGGAAGCGCTCCGCTGCATTGGCCGCTCCATCCACCACCCCCACGGTGGCAATTCCCCGCGCCCTGGCCGCCTCTATCAGTTCGAAGGAAAAGCTCGACTCGTTTTCCGAGGTGCCCACGATGACCAGGGCCGGCCGGTAGGCATCCAGCAGGGACGCGCCGGTGGCACCGGGGGGGAGCGGGATGGCAGGCATGCCTTTCCGGGTCAACAATTCGGTGGCGTGCCCGGTCGTTATCACCCGGAACTCGACATTTTCCGGGGCCAATAGCTCCGGGAGATGCATGAGATACATGGCGGCACCGGGGTCCTCGGCAAATAGTAGAAACAGCTTCCTGGTCCGTGTGCGGCGGGGCATGTCAGCGGAGCTCGTCAAGCGCCGACCAGACCTTGTTGAAGACCTCCAGCACCAGCTCGGTCTCCCGGTCGGCGTAGCGGTAGACGCACATGCCGATATAAAGGAGCGCGCTGTCGTTCATCTGTTCCGCCACCGGGCAGATACCCTTGTCGTAGCTGACGGAACCCTGGTAGAACTGGGCGCTCCAGGGGAAACCATGGCGACCGTAGGCCTGCTTTTGCTGGTACATGGGGAGCAGATGGAGGTTGCAATAGCTGTCGCCCACCTCCAGCCCCTCCGCGCGCAGCGCGGCCACCAGGCGCTCCCGGGGGACCCCGGCCGCCTTTTCGTCGTACACCAGGGGGTAGACATAGTACACGTGGCTGCAGTCGGGCTTTACCACGGGCGGGCGCAGCCCCGGCAGGTTCCGGATCCCCCGGGTCAGGCGGTCCGCGGCTTCGATGCGCTGCCGGACCAGTTCCGGCAATTTTTTCAACTGCTCCCGGCCGATGGCGGCCTCGATCTCGGTCATGCGGAAGTTGAAGCCGATCATGTTGGAGATATCCTGCACCCCTTTGTCTGCCACCACCGACTCGGCGTGGTTTCGGATCAGCTGCATCCGTTCGGCAAGCTCCGGGTCGTTGGTCACGCAGACCCCGCCCTCGCCGGTGTGGATATGCTTGTGGTAGTTGAGGCTGAATACGCCGATGTCCGCCACCGTCCCCACGTAGCGCCCCTGGTACCGGGCTCCCGGCGCCTGGGCGCAGTCCTCGATCACCTTCAGGCCGTGCCGCCGGGCGATCTCCATGATGCCGTCCAGGTCGGCGGCATGCCCGAAGATGTCGGTCACCACGATGGCCTTGGTGTAGGGCGTGATGTTCTTCTCGATGGAGGCGGGGTCGAGGTTGAAGGTCTCCGGCTCGATGTCGGCGAAGACCGGGATGGCGTTCCAGACCAGGATCGCCGTGGCGGAGGCGCTCATGGTCCAGGGGCTCACGATCACCTCGTCGCCCGGCTCGATGCCGAGGGCGCCGATGGCCGCCATGAGGCCCGAGGTGTTCGAGTTGACGGTCACCGCGTGCTTGACGCCGAAGAACGCCTCCCACTCCCGCTCGAAGGCCTGCACCTGCTCGCCGCCGTAAAAATCGGGGTCCCAGCACCCCAGGAATTTGGAGAGCACCCCCGTCTCGATGACACGCTGCGCCGCGGCTGCCTCCTCCGGGCCGATCGAGCGGTACAGGGAAAAGGGCTCCGAAATTGTCTTGGGTCCGCCCAAGAGCGCCAATTTGCTCATGCTATCTCCTTACGGCAGGGCCGTTACGATGCGTTCTACAACTTTCAGGGTTTCCAGGGCGCTCGCCGCGTCGGAATTAAGCGGCGTCCCCTGGCAGAGATGCCCGTGCAGGGCCTCCAGGACATGCCACTGGTAGCGGGGCAGATCGCTGGGAATGCGCTGGGCGGCGCCCAGGCCGAAGTAGCCCGGGTAATCCGGGTCGGGTTCCCTGAAGCGGCACTCGATGCTGGCGCCGCCGCCGGCATAGAGCAGGCGCCCCTTGGTGCCGACCAGTTCCACTTCCGCCAGGGAGAAACAGCTCTCGCGGCCGGAAAGGAAATAAATCTCCGCGGCGCCAAAGCGCAGCATGACGTCCGGCTCCGGGTCGCCCGGGATCGCCCCGGCGCCGGCGGACACCAGGTGGAAGTCGGAAACCTCGCCCAGCAAAAAGCGCAGCAGATCGATGAAATGCGAGCCGTTGTTGAGAAAGCCCTTGCTGTACCAGACCGAGCCCTTGTAAATCTCCCCGAAATCGCCGCGTCGGATCGCCTCCCTGAGGAGCAGCACGCCGGGCTCGAATCTGCGCATGTAATTGACCAGCACGGCGCAGCCCCGGCTCCGGGCCAGCGCCAGCATCTCCTCGGCATCGGCCACCGTCGAGGCAATCGGCTTTTCGCACAAAATCCCACGCGGACCGGCCTCCAACAGCTCGGTAAAGGCCCGGTGGTGCAAGGCGGTCGGGACCGCGAGCGAGAACACCTCGGGGCTAACGTGGGCCAGCAGCTGGTCCAGGGTCGCGTAGGCGGGGCAACCGTATTTCCTCTCGAAGCGCTCGCGCTGCACCGGGTCCGAGTCGACCCCGCCAGCCAGGGCAAAGCCGCTGTGCCCGGCGAATCCGCTGGCATGGGTGACCATCACCTGGTCATCTGTTGCCTGGTAATCGTACTCCAGGCCGATTTGCCCCAGGCCGATGATGGCGGCGGAGAAGACGCTCATTCATGCCCCTTGCGCTTCACGTCCTCATTGATCCGGAGCAGTTCCGGGTGGCGCCGCAGGTGCGCCACGGCCTCCCGGCAGCTGAAGAACGGATTTTCCTCCCCGAAATGCTCGATCAGCGTCTTGAGGAGCTGGTAGTCCTGCGGCTCGTCCAGGGTCAGGCCGAGCCCCGGCCAGCTGCAGTCGGGAGGGGCGATCAGCGCGATCTGGCTGAACAGCTGGGGATTGCGCACGATGTGATAGGTCACGTGTTCATGGTCCAGAGGGTCCTGGGTCATGGCCGCGGAGCGCTTCAGCGTCTCGTAGCGGTAGACCTGGGTGTCCATGCCGATCGGATAGCTCTGCACGTGGGTGTTGCTGAGGTAATCGCATTCGTTGTGCAGGAACATCTGGATGGTCTGCTCGACCAAAAGCGGGTCGATGATCGGGCAATCCCCGGTGATTTCCACGATGATGTCGGCCGCGACCGAGGCCGCCGCATCCAGCACCCGCTCCAGCACGTCCTCCTCGGAGCCGCGGAAGTACTTCACCCCCAGGCGCTTTGCCTCGAGTACCAGGCAGTCGTCGGTCACGTTGACGGTGGTCGCCAACACGATTTCCTGCAGCGAGGGGACCTGCTTGAGGCGGTTGATCAGGTGCTCCAGCATCGACTTGCCGGCCGCCGGGAGCATGACCTTGCCGGGGAGCCGGGAAGAGGTCATGCGGGCTTCTATGGTTGCCACTATTTTCATGCGCCACTCCTGTCGGCACCGGCCCCGCCGGCAGCCGGATCATCAAAAATCCCCCAGCTGACCGGCGTACCCTTGGCCAGGTCGCGGGGCACCCTCCTGCCGAGCAGCTGCTCCAGGTATTTCGGCGCCAGACCGAAACCCGGCCGTATGGCCCGCAGGTTTTCGGTGTTGAGCTGCTCCCCCGCCTTCATGTCCCGGGCGATGTACAGGGAGCGCCGGAACTGCAGGGACGCCTTTTCCTTTTCGGTGGGGCCGTAGCTTATGCGCCCCAGTGCCTGCCAGGCCCGCTCGGTCTCCAGCACCAGGTTACTGAGCTCGTGGGGCTCCAGGGAGAAGTTGGCATCCACCCCCCCGTCGGCCCGGTTCAGGGTGAAGTGCTTTTCGATCACCGTCGCGCCCAGCGCCACCGCCGCGACGGAAACGCCCACTCCCATGGTGTGGTCGGAGAGGCCGACCTCGCAGTCGAACAGCTCCCTCAGGTGGGGCAGCGTCGCGATGTTGCTGTGCTCCGGGGTCGCCGGGTAGCTGCTGGTGCACTTCAGCAGGATCAGCTCCCGGCAGCCCGCCTGGCGGGCGGCGCGCACCGACTCGTCCAGCTCGGCGACGCTCGCCATGCCGGTGGAGATGATGAGCGGCTTGCCGGTGGCCGCGACCCTGCGGATCAGCGGGAGGTCCGTGTTCTCGAAGGAGGCGATCTTGTAGCAGGGGGCCTGCAGGCTCTCCAGAAAGTCCACCGCGGAATCGTCGAACGGGGTGGAGAAGCAGATGAGCCCCTTTTCCCGGCAGCGCTGGAAGATCGGGCCGTGCCAGTCCCACGGGGTATGCGCCTCCTGGTACAGGTCGTAGAGCGAGCGGCCCTGCCAAAGGCTCTTGGGGTCCCGGATGAAGAACTCCCCCTCGCTGAGATCGAGGGTCATGGTGTCGGCGGTGTAGGTCTGCAGTTTCAGGGCATGGGCGCCCGAAGCGGCCGCGGCGTCGACGATCTCCAGCGCCCGGTCCAGCGACTGGTTGTGGTTCCCGGACATCTCGGCGATGATGAAGGGGGGCTGCCCCGCGCCTATCTGCCGGCCGCCGATCTTGATGCTGTGCTTGTCGTGCATTACAGGACCTCTTGGTATATCAGATGGTGCTCAAGGTAGCCGGCCGACTCGAAGGCGCGTAGCGAGGCGGCGTTTTGTGGGAATATCTGCGCCTGTATCACCTTGATCTGGGGCTGGTGCTCCCTGATCCAGCGCGAGCCGCAGCGGATGAGTTGCGAGCCGACGCCCCGGCCCTGGCCGCCGGGCACCAGGTACACGGAGATCAGCGCCTCCTCGCCGGAAAAATCGTAGCGCAGCACGCCGACGGGCTTCGCCCCGGATTCCCCGATCAGCAGGACCCGCGCGGGATTCTCCAGGGTCCGGCGGTACCAGTCGCGGTGGGCTTCCAGCGCGATCGGCTCGCCGTCGAAGATAAAGCGCCTGGTCTCCTCGGCGTTGCGCCAGCGGTAGACGGAGTCGCAGTCCTCCAGGGAGGCGCGGCGCAGCTCCAGCGGCACGGGGAGGAGCCGGCTCGCAACCCGGTCGGCCCCGCGCCCGTCCACCGCCTTCAGGCAGTTCGCGGCGTAGAACCGCAGGGTCTCCGGGGAGGCCAGGGCGAAGCGCAAGCCGCTCGACAGCGCGTCCGGCGCGACGCGCGACGCCTCGCCGAGATAGAAGAAGAGCCCCTGGCGGGCTCCTTCCTGCGCCAGTTCCCTCTGGTTCTCCGCCAGGGCTGTCACCAAGGCGGGAAGCCCCAGGGCGCAGCGCTCCCAGGTCGTGGAGCCCCCGGCCCCGACAGCCAGATCCGCCGCCGCCATCAGCTGCGCCATGTTGTCCACCTGGCAATGGAAGCGAACGCCGGCAAGCTTCGCGCAGACCGCCTCGATATGCCCTTTGAGGGGATTCCCGCTCCCCACCACGACATCGATCTCGAAACGCCGCTCGGGGATGCCGGTAAGTGCCAGCAGCGCCCTCTCCGTCTCGTTGTCCTGGTCCACGCCGCCGAAGAAGACCAGCACCCGCCGCAACGTTCCGCTGCGCTCGCCCAGGGTTTTACGGGCCTCGGCGAACTCCGGCCGCAGCAGGGCGTATTTGGGGCCGAGCAGCTTCTGGCACCGTGCGCCGACCAGACCGTCGTAGCGCGTTTCCAGCGCCGGGGACAGGTTTTGGTCCAGCAGCAGGTCGCAGTCGTGCCGTCGGTCCGCCAGGTCGTCGATGACCATGATCTGTTCCACGCAGGGGCGCAGCTCCTGCTCCCAGTGGTGATCCAGGGCGTAGTGGTCGACGATCAACCAGCTGGGCCGGGCGCCCTGCAGGGCGGCGATGGTGTCGGCGGCATCCTGGTTCCAGGAGGCCTCCAGCCAGGCGGCGTGGGCCACCTCTCCCGCCGCCCGGGCGCGGCCTCCCGGCGGGCAGGGAAGCCTGGTAACCGGGTATCCCTTGGCCTCGATCAGATCTATCAGGTGTCCGGGATGCTCGCGGCAGACGAACCCGACCCGGGCCCCGCGCCCGCGCAGTTGCTCGGCCAGGGTCAGGCAGCGCATGACGTGCCCGGAGCCGGATAGCCTGGAGGCGTCGGCACGGAAGATGACGTTCAGGCTCATCAGTTGAGCCTTTTGAAGCCGGCGTGGCACACCGGCCCCTTCAGGAGCCCGGCGACATCCCGCCCGTCCTCGCACTCCCGGATCAGGGCGAACACGGGATCCAGCTCGTCGAAGAAGCCCTGCACCACCTCGGGGGTGTGCTCGGTGCAGACGTACACGCTGTTGCCGGCGAGGTATCCCTTGGCCAGCATCTCCTGGGTGATCAAGGTCTTATAGGCCAGGGCGTTCGGGCTCGTCACGCTGAAGCCGGTCAGGGCCGGCAGCCCCCAGTGCGAGATGCTGATGCCGTGCTTGTCCGCGAGCCGCTGCCAGTTCTGCCGGATCTGCAGCCCGGTCGCCGTGATGGTGTCCCAGGATTTCAGCCGCTCCATGACTTCCAGGGTCTTCAGGGCGGCGCTCGGCCCGATCCGCTCGGTCCAGAAGGTGGAGCTGATGAAGGTGGTTTGCGCCGCCTCCATGACCTCGCGCCGGCCGATCACGGCCGTGATGGCGTAACCGTTGCCCAGCGCCTTGCCGAACATGGCCATGTCCGGTTCGACGCCGTACTTCTTGTGCAACCCTCCGAAGGTTTCCCGGAAGCCGGAGGTGCATTCGTCGAAGATGAGCACGATTCCTTTGTCGGTCGCCAGCTGGCGCACCTTTTCCAGGTACCCCTCTTCCGGCCCCATGTTGCGCGAGACTTCCATCTTGATGACGCCGATGTTGTTGGCGGCGACCAGCCTCTCGAGCTCGGGAAAGTTGTTGTAGTTGAAGGGGAGCACGCTGCCGCGCAGGTTCTGGGGCACGCCGTTGGGCTCCAGGCCGGGGAGCAGATGCCCCGCCAGGTTCCCCTCGTCCCCGAGGTTTGCTGCCAGGTACCAGTCGTGCCAGCCGTGATAGCCGCAGATGGCCACCTGGTCGCGCCCGGTGGCCGCGCGGGCGATGCGGATGGCGATGGCGTTGGCCTCGCCGCCGGAGCGCGCCAGCCGGGCCATGTCGGCCCAGGGGTGCAGCTCGACCAGCCGCTCGGCCAGGTAGACCTCCTCCGGGCAGTTGAAGGTGGACATGTTGCCGGCCGAGACGGTCTGGCGCACCGCGTCATCGACCTCCGGGTGGCCGTAGCCCAGGATGTTGGTGCCGATGCCCATGATGGACATGTCGAGGTATTCCCTGCCGTCCAGGTCCCAGAGACGGCACCCCTTGGCCTTGCTGAAGTAGGCCGGCCACTGTTCCGGAAGGAACATCTCGGGGCGCTTGGAGAGCAGCATGTTGCCGCCCGGGATCACCTGTTTAGCTCGTTTCCACAGTTTCTGTCCGGTTCCCATGACGGCCCCCTCGTTACGAATCAGATGCTGGTTGGCCTGGAAGAGCTCGGGTTGCGCCTGCCTGAGAGCCAGCACCTCCAGCCAGCCGAAGTCGGTGCGGGGCTGGAAGTGATCAAACACCGCGCTGACGACCGCGAAGTCCGGGGCTTCGTCCACGGTCCAGCGCTCACCGGAGTGGTCCTCCCGGTGGGCCAGGTTGCCGGTGCGAAACAGCCCGGAATTCCTGATGAAGGGGGTGACATGCTCGCGCTCGGCGGGCGCCGTCGCCTCCCGGGCTGCCTGCTCCAGGGCGCGGAAGGAAAACACCTCGGTATCCAGGCCGTCGGGATAGCTGGGAGGCACCGTGTTGCCCAGGTAGTCCACCCCGGCCGCCTGGTAGGCGGCTATCACCTCGTCGACCAGCTGGGGGTCGATGAGCGGGCAGTCGCCGGTTATGCGCACCACCGTGTCGGGCGCTTCCGGCCGGGCTGCCTGGTAGAAGCGGTCCAGCACGTCGTTTTCGCTCCCCTGGTACACCTGGTAGCCCAGGCCCCGCACATGGTCCACCATGGGCTGGTTGCGCGGTTCGACCGAGGTGGCCAGGATGATCCGGTCTATCCGTTTGGCCCGGGCCAGGCGCCCCAGCAAAAGCTCTATCATGGGGGTCCCGTTGATCGGACGCATGACCTTGTCGGGAAAACGGGTGGAGCCCATGCGGGCCTGTACGATGGCAATGGTAGTCATAGGTCGCCTATTTCCAGTAGTCGGTTGCTGTGATGCCCAGCACGATCATGTCGATTTTTTGCCCCCGGGAAATGAACTGCTCCCGCAGCAGCCCCTCGCGGGTGAAACCGCACCTCTCGAAAGCCTTGGCGGAGCCGAGGTTTCCTGCGTAGCATCCAGCCTTGATCTTGTTGAGGTTCAGGGTCCGGAAGCCGAAGTCGGTCACCAGCTGGATGGCCTCCGAGGCGATCCCCTTGCCCCAAAGGTTCTTGTCGCCCACGAATAGGCTGATGTCGGCGCTCCGGTGGTGCCAGTTGATCGGCCCGATCTTGATGTTCCCCACGTGGCGGTCATCCTCGTTGAGGCAGATGGCGAAGAAGGGCTCGTTCTCGTTGCCGTCCATGCGCTTGACGAACTCGGCGATATTGCCAAGCGATCTCGGCACGAACTTGGTCTCCAGGAACTGGTTGATCTCGGGATCGTTCAGCCAGTTGTAATACTGCTCGGTGACGTCGGACAACCGGACCTCGCGCAGGTAGATCCTTTTTCCCGAGATGAATTTTGAAAAGTCCATTGTCTGTCTCCAGGGTTTAGTCGGTTCCGGCGTCAGGCGTCGCGGGTGCACACCTTCTTGCCTTTCAGGTACGACTTGATGCGCACGATGTCGTAATCCCTCAGGCACAGCATCTTGCCCAGGGCGCAGGCGTCGGCATCCGACTGCTTGAACATGCGGACGATGTCGTCATAACTGCCGGCGCCGCCCGAGGCGATCAGGGGCACCCTCAGCTGGGGCCGGACCTTGGCGTAGAGCTCGTCCGCGAAGCCGCTCAGGGTCCCCTCCCGGTTGATCACGGTGAGCATGATCTCCCCGGCGCCCTTGGCGACCACGTCCGCCAGCACGTCCTCCAGGGGGATTTCCATCTTCCGGCTTCCCGAAAGGATGAATACCTCGGGGCTTCCCTCGGCGGTCAGCCTGACGTCGATCGACACGACGACGGACTGGCAGCCGAACTCGTCGGAGAGGTCCCGCACCAGGCGGCTGTCGAGCACGGCATGGGTGTTGATGATGATTTTGTCGGCGCCGGCGTCGAAGCAGCTACGCCCGTCCTGGACGCTCCGGATACCTCCGCCGGCGCTGATCGGCAGGCGCGTCTTGCTGATCATGGCGGTGATGAGCCGCGGGTCGATGACCTTGCCGGCGGCTGAAGCTCCGACATCGACGAAGGCGATCTCATCCGCCCCCTGGGCGTCGTAGATCATGGCCTGGGATAGCGGGTCGCCCACGTCGATGAAGGAACCGAACTGGGTGCCCTTGACCAGGCGGCTTCCTTTGAGCAGGAACAGGGGAATAATCCTTTTGTAATTCACGTTACAACCTCCAGGCAGTTCCTGAGGAAACGCATGCCGTCTCCCTGGCTTTTCTCGGGATGGAACTGAACGCCCATGATGTTTCCCTTGCGGACGCTGGAAACGATCGTGGTGTTGCCATAGTGCGTGGTCGAGGTGATGACACTCTTGTCCTGCGGGATGAAGTGATAGCCGTGCATGAAGTAGAAGGTGTTGCTGCGCACCGACTTGAAGAGCTCCGGGGCGCAGGGGTCCACGTCGTCCCACCCGATGTGGGGCACCCGGACAGTGGGGTCCTCGATCTTTTGCACCTCGCCCGGAATCCAGTTGAACCCCGCCGTCTCGCCGTTTTCGAAGCTTCGGGTGGCGAAGAGCTGCATGCCGAGGCAGATCCCCAGGATCGGCTTCTTTTGCACCAGGACGGCTTCGTTGAGCCCGTCCCAGAACCCGTTTTCCCGCAGGCGGTCCACGGCGGTATGGAAGTTGCCGACCCCGGCCAGGATGACCAGGTCGACGGCCGCCAGCATCTCGGGGGAGTCCAGCATGGTGACGTCGTGGCGGTAGAACTCGAAGGCGCTCTTCACCGAGCCGAAGTTGCCCAGGCGGTTGTTGACGATCCCTATTTTCATGGTTTGCGCTCCTTGTCGGGGGTGTCTCTGAACCAGAGGTCCTGGTCCCAAAGCTTCTTTCCCTCGGGAAGGGTGGTCGGATCGACGGGCTGCGCGGGAGGGATCAGATGCTGCACGCAGATGGCGTTGAACTCCTCCTCGGTGATCTCGAGATATTCCAGGAAGACCTTGAGGCTCTGCGGCTTCTTGCCCTCATACTTCTCGATATACTCCATGGCCTGCTCGCGGGTGAAGCGGCCGTGCCGGATATCGAGCGTCGTCAGATGGGTCATGCGCGAGAACCCGCGCTTGATGTACTTCACGTAGTCGCGCAGCCCCTCGAACATGCATTCGATCTTCTCGTAGGTCTCGCCGGGGTAGGCGCTCTCCATCTCGTCTTCCAGCCAGTCCAGTTCCCTTTTGTTTATTTCCACGTGCTTTTGCACGTCCCAGGGGACGTAGTTCCCCAAGGGGACGCTCTTCACTCCCACGCGGTCCAGTTCCGCCTTCGGGGGATAGGTGTAGGGAGCGAGGTCCCTGAGCTCGACGCCGATGAAGCCGGCGAGGTCCTCGGCGCGCATGCCGAGGATGATGCGGCGGTTGTATTTCCACTCGTCGGTCTGCTCCAGGTCCTCGAACTTGAAGTACCCCTCGTACTCGCCCCCGCCCTCGCCCCAGATGACCAGCGGGATATTGTATTTCACCGCGATCTGCATCGGATAGGTGAACACCCCGGCGTGACAGTGCCAGCAGAAGTCTCCCTTGCGGATGAGCGACTCCAGCATCAGCTTCTTCACCACCTGCCAGTTCGGCGTGAAGGTGATCACGTCGACGCCGAGCTTCCTGAAGGTCCGGGTCCTGTTTTCCAGGGTCCGGGGACGGTAGAAGTGGTGGTCGAAGGAGACTACCAGGGGCTTCAGGCCGTATTTCTTCACGATCGCCCAAAGGGTGTAGGTGGAGTCCTTGCCCCCGCTGAAGGGGAGGATGCAATCGTACTCGTCGTTGCGCGCCTTTGCCTCTTTCACAATTTCGAGAAACTGTTTTTCGCGCTCCTCCCAGTTGACGACATTCTGTTTCTGCTGCCAGTTGTGACAGATGTTGCAGACGCCTTCATCGTCGAAATACAGGGTTTCCCAGGTGATGGGAAGGGTGCAACGTGTGCAGCGTTCAAGCGACATAAAAGCCTCCGGTATGTCAATTGTGGGACACGTGATCCGTCGTCAGGAGACCGCCCAGTTCGAGGGATCCACGATACAGGTGTCAGTCAGGGCGAACTCGGCGAATAACTCCGGCGCCAGGGGGTTGCAGCTGGAACAAATCTCGTCGAGCTGCCCGCGATTGTTCACGCCGCAGATGACCGCGTCGACTTCGGGCATCCCGCAGACGAACCCGAGAGCCGCCTGGAGGGGGGTGATGCCGTTGGCGCGCAAAAAGCCGTGGTAGCGCGCCAGGTGCTGCCGCGCCGGGTCGAAGTGAGGCGCCAGCGTTGCCGGGTCCATGAGCAGCAGTCCTTGCAGGAAGGCGGAGCGGACATGGATCTCGATGCCGGCACCCCGCAGCATGGCCAGGTGGCCGCTCGTCAGCAGCCGCTGATCGAGGACGTTCAACGGCAATTGGACCAGGTCTATGTCATACCTGTCGAGCACCTGGTCTATCTGCCGGGCGGTATATACAGAGACTCCGATTTTTTCGACGCGTCCCGCAGCTTTGAGGGACGACAGTTTGTCGTAAAGCAGGGAACCGTCGACTGCCAGAAGGTCGTCGGCGTTATGGATCATAAGTCCATAGACGCTCTCACAGCGAAGCTTGACGAGCGACTGTTCGAAGGCCTTTTCCAATGACAGGGCATGGCTGGTACTGATATGCCCGGCGTTGATCCTGATGGTTTTGGTCACGACCTTGAACGGATGGCCCGCAGGCAGCGCCCGGCCCAGAACTTCTTCGCTGTTTCCGTACAGTGCGGCGGTATCTATGATGCCGATGCGGTGTTGCTGCGCGGCGGCCAGGATGTTTCCGGCCTCAGCCTGGGAGGTCTGTCCCTCGCGGTTGGAGATCCCGTAATCCAGACCGAACTGAGCCGTGCCGAGTCCCAGTTTCATTGCAGGGCGCCCCGCAGCGCCTGTACCACGCGATCCTGCTGCTCCTCGCTCAAGGCGGAGTACATGGGGATGCTGATCGCCTCGGAGTAGTAGCGTTCGGCCTGCGGGTACTCCCCGAAGTCGTGTCCCAGGCTCCGGTAATAGGGCTGGGTGTGCACCGGGATGTAGTGCAGGTTGACGCCGATGCCCTGTGCCCGCAGCGCCTCGAAAACCTCGCGGTGGCTGCGCCCGATCCGGTCCAGGCGCAGGCGTATCACGTAAAGGTGCCAGGCGGAGTGGCCGTCGGGGTGCTGCCAGGGAAGGGTCACCGGCAGCTCTGCCAGCAGCGTCTCGTAGCGCCGCGCCAGCTGGTGGCGCCGGGTGACATACTCGTCGAGCCGGGTCAGCTGGCTCACCCCGAGTGCCGCCTGCAGGTCGGTCATCCGGTAATTGAAGCCAAGTTCCACCTGCTGGTAGTACCAGGGGCCGTCCGGCTGGCGGTCCATCAGCTCCGCTTCGCGGGTGATGCCGTGGCTGCGCAGCAGCTCCATGCGCCGGGCGAGCCCCGCGTCGTTGGTGAGGGCCATGCCGCCTTCACCGGTGGTGATGATCTTGACCGGGTGAAAGCTGAAAATCGTGATATCGCTGTAGCGGCAGTCACCGACCGGCCTTCCCAGGTATCTGGCGCCGATGGCGTGAGAGGCGTCCTCGATGATCTTGAAGCCGAAGCGCCGGGACAGTGCCTGGATGGCGCGCAGGTCGCAGGGCTGCCCGCAGAGATGTACCGCGACCACGATCTTGGGCAGGCGTCCCTCCCCTTCCGCCTGCAGCAGTTTTTGCTCCAGCGCCTCGGGACAAAGGTTGTAGGTGCGCGGGTCAATGTCGACGAAGTCCACCTGCGCGCCGCAGTAGAGGCCGCAGTTGGCCGAGGCCACGAAGGTGACCGGGGTGGTCCAGAGCCAGTCGCCGGCCCCCAGTCCCAGGGCGAGGCAGGCGAGGTGCAGGGCGGAGGTGGCGCTGTTCACCGCCACGGCGTGCGCCGCCCCGCAGTAGCCGGCGACGCTTGCCTCCAGCCGGGGGCCCATCGGTCCCTGGGTGAGGTAGTCGGATTTCAGGACCTCAACGACGCAATCGATGTCCGCCTGGGTGATCTCCTGGCGTCCGTAGGGAATCGTCGGGGCCATTTTAGAAACCTTCGTGGCTAAAGTCGGCGCAGACGTGCTGCCGCATCAGGGCGCGGATCTGGTCGACGCTGAGCCACTCGCTGTTGGTGCCGCTGTTGTAGGCGAACTCCGCGGGGCAGAGCTGGCCGTCGAAGGCCCGGGTGAACTCCTTGACGCTCCAAAGCTCCAGGGAGGGAAGTATCACGAAATAGTCCTTGAATTCGATGGTGCTCATGGCATCGGTCTCGGTGACCATCTCTTCGTGCAGTTTCTCGCCCGGCCGGATGCCGACGATCTCGTGACGGCAGTTGGGAGCCAGTGCCGTCGCTATGTCGGTGATGCGGTAACTGGGAATCTTGGGGACGAAGATCTCCCCGCCCCACTGGATCGCCAGCGCGCGCAGCACCATCTCCACCCCCTCCTGCAGGGAGATGTTGAAACGCGTCATGCGCTGGTCGGTGATCGGCAGGATGCCGGAGGAGCGCTTCTGCATGAAGAAGGGGATGACGCTGCCCCGGCTCCCCATGACGTTGCCGTAGCGCACGACGGAAAGCATGAGGTCGCGATTGCCCTTCATGTTGTTGGCTGCCACGAAGAGCTTGTCGGAACAGAGCTTGGTGGCCCCGTAAAGGTTAATGGGCGCGGCGGCCTTGTCCGTACTGAGCGCGACGACCTGCTTCACCTGGCTGGACAGGCAGGCATCGATGACATTCTGGGCGCCCATGACATTGGTCTTGATGCACTCCATGGGATTGTATTCGGCGGCCGGGACCTGCTTCAGGGCGGCGGCGTGGATCACCACGTCGATCCCCTCCATGGCCCGCGTCAGGCGGTCGCGGTCCCGGACGTCCCCTATGAAGTAGCGCATCTGCGGGTATTGCCGGTCGGAGAACTGCTGGGACATCTCGTACTGCTTCAGTTCGTCGCGCGAGTAGACCACCAGGCGGGTGATCTCCGGGTACGAGGTGAGTACCGTTTCGATGAATTTCTTCCCGAATGATCCGGTGCCGCCGGTGACTAGAATCGATTTGTTCTTTAACAATATAGTTCTCCAAAGGGCATAGTTTTTGGTTCGCGGGTAGCAGGTATTCCTATTTTGAAACCAACGCTTCGCCGGGCAGCCCCGGAACAGCGGCCTGGCACGGTAAAGCTACTTGAAAAGCCGCAGGCCTTTTTTGATCTTGGCAAGGATCAGCCTGTTTTGCTCAAACATGCCGGCTGAATACTCCTGGACGAAGACCAGGAAGATCGACACGAAAAACCCCAGCACGGTCGCGAGGATTACGATCATGGAGCGCATCGGCCGGTTCTTTTTGACCGGGACCACCGCGTCATCCAGGACCTGGAAGGAAGAGGAGTCCTTGGCCTCGCTCAGCTTGGCCATCTCGTACTGCTTGGTCAGCTGCTCGAAGACGGCCTCCTGGGTTTTGAGGTCGCGCAGCTTGCGCGAGTACTCGAGCCCGACCCCGGGCACGTTCCCCACCGAGGGGATACCCTCGCCCGCGCCGCTGTTGCCGGCCAGCGACCCGAGTTCCCCCTTCAGGCGCACGATGCCGGCGCGGACCGTCTGCACCTCGGGGCTTTGCTCGGTCTGGTTACTGAGCAGCACGGCGAGCTGGATCTCCTTGCCTGCCAGCTCAGCCTTCAGGTGTGCTATGGCCTCGATGGAGGCCCTCGCCTGGGAATCCACCTGCACGACCTTGTTTCTCTGGGCGAAGGACTTCAGGTCGTCCTCCGCAACCTTCAGGTCCTTCTTCACCAGGTCGAGGCGCTTTTCCAGGAAGAGCCTTTCGGTCCCGGCCTTGGACAGGTTCAGCCTGATGGTGGTTCTCCCCAGTTCGTCCACAAAGGTGTTGGCCAACAGCGCGCAAAGCTTCGGGTCCTTGTCCTCGGCGGTAATGGAGATGATGCCGTCCTTGCCGGCCTGCACCTTCACCGCGCCATCGAGGCTCCCCCTGACGGCCTCCAGGGAGCTCGCCTTATAGACGCTGGTGAGGTTCAGCCGCTGAATGACGGCGTCAGCCACGGAGCGGCTCTTCAATATCCCGACGTAGAGATCGCCCCCCGCCCCGAGACTTCCGGCGGCGAGTCCGGCGAGCCCCCCCGCCTGCCCCAGCAAGGCGGACAGGCCGCCGCCGGCGCTCTCCTTTTGGGGAGGGAGCACCTTGGCCGTGGCGGAATAGATGTCGGGAAGGGTCAGGCTGTAAAGCACGGAAGCTATCAAAGCGACGCTGCATATCTTTACGATGAACATCTTACGCTGCACCACGACCAGCACCAGTTCCAGCAGGTTGATATCCTGCTCCTCATCGATCCCCGCCTGGCTCTGCTTATCCGACATATGCATCCTTGTTCTGTCTGTTATGAAGCGCCGCTAAAACTTGAGCCCGGCCGCAACCAGGACGCCGGCGGTCACCGCAATGTTGCCGATCACCTGGGCGATATCCTTGATGTCCCTGAGCCAGGCGGTTTTTTCGTACTGGCGCGGCACGATCACGGTGTCCCCGGAATCGAGGTGCTTGCCCCAGAAGGAGTTGAAGAACAGGAAGCTGGTCGAGTTCTTCTGGCTGATGACCGACCCGTCCACCTTGACCACGTAGACCTCGCTCAAGTCGGCATCCCCGGTGGCGCCACCCACCTGGTCCAGATACCATTCCACGGACTTGCCGCGCTGGCTCACGATGGAGTTCTGGTTGTAGACGTCGCCGATGACGTTGATGCTGCCGGGGTCGCTAGGCACCGTCAGCCGGTCCCCGCCCTGGAGCTCGATATCGTAGACGCTCCCCTTCAGGTCCTTGAGAGAGGCGATCTCCACCAGGATGCGTCCCTCGGCCTTCTTGGTCTTGAGCACTTCCACGCTCTGCATCAGCCCGTCCAGGGTGGTCTTGGCGGCAGCGATTTCCTCGGCGGAGGAAGCGGTCTGGGCGGTCTTGGTCTGCAGCTTGATGATGTCTTCCTGGGCCTTGGCCAGCGCCTCGTCCATGCGCTGCTGCTGCAGTCTCCGGGCGAGCTCGCGGGTGAACTTGACCCCCTTGAGATAGGCCAGGTCGTTGAATCCGCCGGCACGCTCGATGACGGAGCTGAGCCGCTCCCCTTTGTAGATCGGATAGACGCCGGGAAAGACGAACTCACCCTGCAACAGGACGTAGCGTCCGGTCGATTCGGACCAGTTCGGTATGCGGCGCACCGAGAGCTCGTCGAACGGCTCCAGCTTGATGTTCTCGGCGCCGCCCTTGATGGCCTTTTCCAGGTCGACCTGCAGGGAATAGGAGGTGACCGTGTCGCCGCTTCTCTTGAGCCTGGTGATCTCGGCGTTCTTCAGGTAGGCGTCCTGCTTCACGTTGCCCCCCTGCATCAGCAGGTCGCGCACCGTCATGTTCGCAAAGAAGCGCTTCTGCCCGGGGCGCAGCACCTCGCCGTTCACCCTGACGAAGGGAGTTTCCTCCATCTCCTTGCGGGCGAAGATCTTCACCCGGTCGAATTCCTTGAGTTCCAAGTCGTCTCCGGGCTCCCCTTTGAGGGCGCGGCTCACGTCGAAGAAGAGCACCTCCGGATGCTGGTCGGGGGGGCAGAGCCGGATGATCTGGCCCGCGGAGCGGTAGTATTCGGGCAGCAGGTTGTCCGCGGAGAGCAGGGCGCTCACCCGCATGCCGGGCTTCAGGGCGAAATCGCCGGGGCGCAGCACGTGCCCATTGAGCCGCACGTAGCCGTGCAGGACGCTGTCGATGGGGAGCACCTTCACCAGGTCGTGGTCCTGGATGGCGATGCCGCCGGCGGCCTCGTCGAGCCCCTTGTCCCCCTTGAGATCGAGATTGAAGTCGGTGACGACCTTCTTGTCGTGCGCCTCGACCCGGTACAACTGCACCCGCTGCAGGTATCCGCTCGGGTTGATGCCGCCCGCGAGAGCCAAGAGCTCCTTGAGGTGGCGCTCGCCCTTGAGCTCGTAGATGCCCGGACGCCGCACGTTGCCGGCGATCCCCGCGACCGGCCCGATGACCGGGACCAGGATGGTGTCGCCGGGCTGCAGGCGGATGTCCTTCCCCTTGTCCCCCTTCAGGAAGAAGTCGTACAGGTCGACGCTCTCCACCAGCTTGCCGCCCCGGTTGATCTGGACGTTCCTGAGGCTGCCGTTCTTGGTCGGCCCGCCGGCCACGGAGAGGGCGCTCAGCACAGTGGAGAGGGAAGTTACGTTGTAGTCGCCCGGCGCCGCAACCTCACCCACCACGTACACCTTGATGGAGCGCAGTTTCCCCATGTTGACGTTGAGGTGGAAGTTCTTGTAGACCCGGCCGATGACGACGGTCAAAAGGGACGGCAGCTGGTCGAACCTCTCCCCGGCGACCTTCACCGACCCCACCTTGGGGAGCGAGATCTCGCCGGCCCGGTTCACTTCCAGATTGAAGGTGCCGTCGATGCTGCCCCAGATGGTGAGCACCAGCCGGTCGCCGGCGTTGATCAGGTAGTCCGGCCCGACCGGGACGTCGGTCTGCGGTGCGAACCCGAAGATTTCCGGCCTGAAGAAGCTGTAGCCGAACTGGGTCAGGATCCCGGTGCCGTAGGGCTGGGGCCTCACCTTCTCGGCGGGGACCGGGTTCTCGCTCAGGGTGCGTTCGATGTTGGAGAGCTCCGGCAGCTCCTGCTCTCTGCTCCCGGTCCTCCTCAGGTTCTTCTGGGTCTGGACGACGCCCTTTTTCGACAGGTCGGTCTGGGTCCTCTGCTGCTCCGGCATGGCGCTTCCCGGGGTCTGCAGGCCATCCGTTCTGGTCCGGGGCAGCTCGTATTGGCTTCTGGGGACGTAGTCGCCATCCTGAAGCGGAAATTCTTCCTGATCCTGCGGCAGCTGCTGCTGGTAGAGTGAGCGCTGGCCCGGCTGCAGGCCTCCCTGCTGGCCGCGCGGCAGTTGCTGGCCCGGCTGCAGCTGCTGGCCCTGCAGCGGGATTCCCGGTTGGGGCTGCTGGTCCTGCTGGAACTGCTGATCCTGCTGGCCCGGGAACTGCTGCCCTTGAGGAAACTGCTGGTACTGCTGCTGCAACTGCTGCGGGCTTTGCTGCAGTTGCTGGAACTGCTGCGGATTCTGCTGGAGTTGCTGGTACTGCTGCGGAAACTGATATTGCTGCTGTCCCTGCTGGTATTGCTGGAACTGCTGCTCTTGCTGACCCTGCAGTTGCGGCATTTGCTGGTATTGCTGCTGAAAGCCATCGTTTCCGAGCCCCGGCGCCATAGGCCCCTGGAAGCCGGCATAGCCCTGACCGGCATCCTGTGCGCTGTAACCGCCCGGGAAAACGCCCATCCTGCCGTAGTTCTGGTAAGGTTCCGGGGTATCCTGGCTGGGGTCCTCGGTAAATATTGAATAAGGAGAAAGGGCAAACGAAGAAGAGCACGATAATAGGGTGATTGCGATGAGCAGTAGCAGAATTCTCTTCATGCCTAATAAGTTCCTCTACTTTTGGTAATGATAAATCGATACGTCCAAGTACAGCGAGGCAGCCCGCGACTGGCAATGCCAGGCGCATACGGGCCAGTGGCGGTTATCTATACCACGTGAAAACTCAAAAGTAAAGAGACCCACAATAACGCCGTCTCACTAAATAGGCAGAATCGAAACCCGTGCAATTGCCCGCTCTCCCAGGCTCCAAACTGGAGATTGTTTAATGTCAAAGTTGACACTTTTGAAGCTCGTGCCATGCGGAATGAAGGAGGTGTGAGGCCCTGCGAATCTCAGAAAGACAGGGGTTTAATGGGGTCACTCAGGGCGACGGAACAGGTCCAGCGCCGGAGGTGGATGTGCCTGACTGCACTGTCAGCAGTTTCCGAAGGGCTTGGAGCTATGCATGGAAACCGTTAGCGAATGACCGATTCTGAGCGGCCTATGCAACCATGAGCAACCAGACATGAGTATATTTTAAATTTCAACCAGGGGTATCTATACCATGCCGATTATGAAATGTAAATGTAAAACCTGGAAAGTGCCGAGGCGCGCCTGTAGTGGGCTGGGGAGGTAAGGGGCAGTCAAAAAACGGACCGTCCCCACCCCTTGAAAGGGAAGGAGAGTTCTGGGAAGCGGGAGATTGTCGCTGATCAGTTTTCGGGATTGAGGATGAGATTGAGGATGAAAGAAGGGGGTTCCCGATGCGGGAGCCCCCTGTTTCTGTTAGCTGCTTAGATGCGCCGACTGGCAGGCCTGGCAGGCGTGCCGTGCCGGCAAGGGCTAGAGGTAATAGCGGGAGGTGATGCTTTCCCAGGTCCCCTGCCCTTTCAGGATCAGGTCGCACAGTTCCCGGACCGCCCCCCAGCCGCCGCGGTTTCTGGCGATGAAATGGGCAAAGGGGATCACCTCAGCGACGGCGTCCGCGGGGGCGGCCGCGAAGCCGACCCGCTTGAGGAGCGGGATGTCGATGACGTCGTCGCCCATGAAGGCGACCTGTTCATCGCTTAGGCCGGTCGTTTCCAGCATTTGACGGTAGGGCACCATCTTGTCCAGCGACTTCTGGAACACCTGACCTATGCCGAGTTCGACGGCGCGGTTGGCGACCACCTGCGACTCGCGTCCGGAGATGATCCCGACCTCGATGCCGGAGCGCTGCAGCATCTTGATGCCGTGGCCGTCCTTCACGTTGAAGAACTTGCTCTCCACCCCGTTGGAGTCGAAGATGATGCGTCCGTCCGTCATCACCCCGTCCACGTCGAGTATCAGCAGCTTGATTTTTTTGAGTTTTTCTTCCATAGGGTCAGGGTCCTGTTTTAAACCCCTCGCCCTTCGGGAGAGGGGCAGGGGTGAGGGAGTCTCCACGGAGCAGCTGTCGCGCCAGGGCAAATCCCTCACTCCGGCCCCCTCCCAAGGGGCGAGGGGGAGCTTTTGAAAGTCGTAAATGGTGAAAAACCAACAGCCTACGCGATGCCGGCCTTCAGCAGGTCGTGCAGGTGGACGATGCCGACCGGGGTTTCCGAGGTGGCGTCGCCGAACACGAAAAGCGAGGTGATGGAGTATTTTTCCATCTGCTGCAGCGCGCGTGCAGCCAGCTCGTCACGGAGGATCCTTTTCGGCTTGCCCTGCATGAGGGCGGAAGCCGGCAGGTTGATGATGTCGAGTCCGCGTCCCAGGGCGCGCCGCAGGTCGCCGTCGGTGATGACGCCGATCAGCGTTCCGTCCGCCGCGGTGACACCCGTTATGCCCAGCCCCTTGGAGGTGATGGTGAAGAGCGCCTCCCGCATCAGGGTCTCCGAGGCGACCAGCGGCAGCGAGTCGCCGGTGTGCATCATGTCCTCGACCTTCAGAAGGAGCCTGCGCCCCAGGGTGCCGCCGGGATGGAACATGGCAAAGTCCTCGGCCTTGAAGCCGCGGCTCACCAGCAGCGCCACCGCGAGGGCGTCGCCCATGGCAAGCGTCACGGTCGTGGAGGCGGTCGGTGCCAGGCCGAGCGGGCAGGCCTCTTCCTTCACCGAGATGTCCAGGAAGACGTCGCCGCTTTTGGCGAGCGTCGAGGCCGGATTGCCGGCCATCGCGATCAGGGAGGCGCCCAGCCTCTTGACGATCGGCAGGATGCGCACTAATTCGTCAGTCTCGCCGGAGTTGGAGATGGCGATCACCACGTCGCCGCGCATGATCATGCCGAGGTCGCCGTGGATCCCCTCCGCCGGGTGCAGGAAGAAGGCGGGAGTCCCGGTCGAGGCCATGGTGGAGGCGATCTTCGCGCCGATCAGGCCCGACTTCCCCATCCCCGTGACGACCACCCGGCCGGTGGCGCCCAGGATCATCTCCACGGCCCGGGTGAATTCCCCGTTCAGGGAGGCTTCGAGGTTCAAGAGGGCATCGGCTTCCACCCGCACTACACGCTTCGCTTCTGCTAGGATCAAGGATAACTCCGTATAATATTGAGGGATCGTTTTAGCTAAGGCATTTGCAAATGCCTCCCCTTGGCAAAGGGGCAAAAACTCCCTCCCCCCTGGCGGGGGAGGGTCGGGGTGAGGGGGAAGGCGCCATTTTGTACTTCGTTGGCAGCGTCACCCTCCCCCCGACCCCCTCCCGTCAAGGGAGGGGGAGGAAAGTGCTTTAGTTTTCTATTTCACGATGGCGTCGATCGCCTTCAGCTTCTTCAGCAAAATCGGCAGGTCATCGAGTCGTACGGAGTTGGGTCCGTCGCAAAGCGCCTGGTCGGGGTCTTCATGCACCTCCAGGAACACGCCGTCCACCCCGGCTGCGACTGCCGCGCAGGAAAGGTATTCGACGAACTCGCGCTGTCCGCCTGACGAGGTCCCCTCGCCGCCGGGAAGCTGCACGCTGTGCGTGGCGTCGAAAATCACCGGGCATCCGGTGCCGCGCATGATCGGGAAGCTGCGCATGTCGACCACCAGGTTGTTGTAGCCGAAGCTGGCGCCGCGCTCGGTCAGGATGATGTTCTCGTTGTCGCAGGCCTCGATCTTGCCGACGACGTTTTTCATGTCCCAGGGGGCCAGGAACTGCCCCTTCTTCACGTTGATCACCCTGCCGCTCTTGGCGGCGGCGACCAGCAGGTCCGTCTGCCGGCAAAGGAAGGCCGGGATCTGCAGCACGTCGAGGACATCGGCGGCCGGAGCCACCTGTTCGATGGAATGGATGTCAGAGAGCACCGGCACCCCGAGCGCCTCCTTCACCTTGGCAAGGATGCGCAGGCCTTCACGTATCCCCGGGCCCCGGAAGGCGGTCACTGAGGTCCGGTTTGCCTTGTCGTAGGAGGCCTTGAAAATGAGCGGCATGCCGATGCCGTTGCAGATGGTCATCAGCCGCTCAGCGCAGCGCATGGTCGCGCTCTCGTTCTCTATCACGCAGGGGCCTGCCACCAGCACAAGCGGCCTGTTTCCTCCGATTTTCACACCACCAATGGTGATTTCCCTGACCATTTGAACTCCTTTTTGTGAAAGGTGCTTGAGCTTCGAGCCAAGGACCTCAAGGACTCCAGGGACCTCAAGGACACAAATGAAACCCTAGCCCCTAGCCCCCAGCCCCTGCTCTACTTCCGGTTCGCCTTGGTCGCGCCGATGAAGGCCTTGAAGAGCGGGTGCGGGTTGAGCGGCTTGGATTTGAATTCCGGGTGGAACTGGCAGCCGAGAAACCAGGGGTGCTCGGGAAGCTCGATGATCTCTACCAGGTCCGCGTCCTTGAAGAGCCCGGAGATGACCATCCCCTTTTCGACCAGCGCCGCTCGGAAGCTGTTGTTGAATTCGTAGCGGTGACGGTGGCGCTCGGAGATCTCCGTGCCGCCGTACGCCTTCTGGGCGAAGCTCCCCTTGACCAGGGAGCAGGGATAGGCGCCGAGCCTCATGGTGCCCCCCTTCCTTTCCACACCGATCTGCCCCTCCATCAGGTGGATCACGGGGCTGGCGCAGGTCGGCTTGAATTCGCTGGAGAACGCCTCCGGGAGCTTGCAGACGTTGCGCGCGTACTCGACGGCGGCCATCTGCATGCCGAGGCAGATGCCGAAGAACGGCACCTTGTTGGTCCGCGCATACTCGATGGCCTGGATCTTACCCTCGGTGCCGCGCTCGCCGAACCCGCCGGGAACCAGGATGCCGTCCACGCCGCGCAGGAACTTCTCGGCCCCTTCCTCCTCCAACTTCTCGGAGTCGAGATAGACCAGGGACACCCGGCAGTCGTTGGCGATGCCGCCGTGGGTAAGCGCCTCTGCCAGCGACTTGTAGCTTTCCTTCAGGTCGACGTATTTCCCGACCACGCCGATGCGCACCTCGCCGCCGCCGGGGTTGGTCAGCTTGCTCACCACCTGCTGCCAGTGCGAGAGGTCCGGCGCCTTGGTCCAGATGTTCAGCTTCTCGACCACCTGGTCGTCCAGCCCCTCGAGGTTCAGCGCGAGCGGCACGGCGTAGATGTGCTCCGCGTCCCGGGAGGTGATGACCGCCTTCTCCTCCACGTTGCAGAACAGGGCGATCTTCGCCTTCATCTCCTGGGGAAGCTCCTGCTCGCAGCGGCAGAGCAGGATGTCCGGCTGGATGCCGATCTCGCGCAGCTCCTTCACTGAGTGCTGGGTCGGCTTGGTCTTCAGCTCGCCCGCCGTCTTTATGTAGGGAACCAGGGTCACGTGCAGGTACAGGACGTTGCCAGGGCCGCGGTCGCTCTTCAGCTGGCGGATCGCCTCCAGGAAGGGGAGCGACTCGATGTCGCCGACCGTGCCGCCGATCTCGATGATGGCGATATCGGAGCCCTTGGCGTTCTCCAGGATGTTGGACTTGATCTCGTCGGTGATGTGGGGGATGACCTGCACCGTGCCGCCCAGGTAGTCACCGCGCCGTTCCTTCTCGATGACGGAGAAGTAGACCTGGCCCGTGGTGAAGTTGCTCTTCTTGGAGAGCTTGGCGGAGGTGTAGCGCTCGTAATGCCCGAGGTCGAGGTCGGTCTCGGCGCCGTCGTCGGTGACGAACACCTCGCCGTGCTGGAACGGGGACATGGTGCCGGGGTCAACGTTGATATACGGGTCGAGTTTCTGAATCGTTACCCGAAGCCCTCTTGCTTCAAGAAGAGCGCCCAAAGAAGCGGCGGCGAGTCCCTTCCCTATCGAAGAGACGACGCCGCCGGTAACAAAGATAAATTTTGTCTTCACGTAAAAAACCTCCAGTGTAAAAGAAACCTAAAAACTGTTCTATGTTCTACGTTCCAGGTTCTAGGTTGAAACCCTAAAACTCTCTACACCCTACCTTGAGCTAAACGTAGGACATAGAACGTAGAACATCTTTGCCTTATAACGTCTTTGCCTTTAATTTAGCCAGCACCTTCTCCAGGTCCGCAGGAGTGTCGACGCCTATGGACTCGAACTCGGTCTCCACTATCTTGATGCGGTGACCGTTCTCCAGGACGCGCAGCTGCTCCAGTTTCTCGGCGAGTTCCAGGTAGGTGGGAGCCAGCGCCGCGAAGACAGGGAGGAACTCGCGCCGGTACACGTAGAGCCCGACATGCTTGTAGCACAAAAGCTTCCCGGAAACGAAGGCTTCGTCCTTCAGGTCGTTCCATTTGTCGCGGAAAAAGGGAAGCGGCGAGCGCGAGAAGTAGAGCACGTTCCCGGTGGGGTCGGACACCACCTTCACCACGTTGGGCGAAAGGAAGTCGTGCAGCGTCTTGATCCGGCACTTGAGGGTCGCCATCGGGATGGAGGGGTCCTCCAAAAGCGGGGCGATCGCCTGGTCTATCATGGCGGGATCGATCAGCGGCTCGTCCCCCTGGACGTTCACGATGATGTCCGCGTCGAGCCGGAGTGCCACCTCTGCCAGGCGGTCCGTCCCCGTCTCGTGGGAAGCGGAGGTCATCTCCACCCTCCCCCCGAAGGAACGCACGCAGGCGGCGATCCTCTCGTCGTCGGTCGCGACGATCACCTCGGAAACCAGCTTCGCCTTCAGGGCACGCTCGTAGACGTGCTGCACCATGGGGCGCCCCATGATATCCGCCAGTGCCTTGCCCTCAAAACGCGTGGATGCATACCTGGCGGGAATTACCGCGGTTATCTTCATGTGGCTTCTCAATTGGAGCTTTCGCACCGGAAATGATCCGGCCGCAAGCCTCTTTTGGCGGTAGTGTTTTTGGTGGTGATTGGCTGGCTTTTGCTGCGACGTAGCCGGTTGGAGCGCAGCCTAAAACGCGCTCCGTCCCTCTCATTGGCGGGACGTATCAAGTTACATCAAAAGAAAGGTTCGTGTCAAGGAGGGAATCAGAGGGCGGCGCTCAGGCGGTCGGACCAGGTGATGGTTTCCAGCTGCGCGGCGAGCAGCTGATCGAGGGAGATGCCGCATTCTTCCAGATGCTCGTTCACCCCGGCGAAATCGGCCAGCTCCAGCTTCTCGGCGAGCAGCAGCAGGCTTCCGAGCCGGCCGCTGCGCTGCAAAAGCGCGTCGCGCACGTCGTCCACCAGGTTGAGCTTTTCCACCAGCTCGTCCATGGAAACCTCGAACAGCACGTCGATGAGCGAGAGGATCCCGGCCATGAAGGCGCGGTCCGAGTACTCTTTGCCGCCGGGGTCGGGCAGCGACTGCACCAGCAGCTCCAGCAGCTTGCCGCGCATGGCGGCGATCTCCAGCAGCGGGCTCTGCGCCCCGCTGGAATCGTTGCTGGCGTAAAGGGCGAGGGTTATCCAGCGCTTCAGCTGCTCCAGGCCGAGCACCATGAGGGCATGGCGCAGCGTCTTGATGCGCACCCGAAGGCCGATGGCGACCGAGTTAACCAGCCGGAGCAGGTTGTAGGTGAGGCCCGGGTTCTGCTTGAAGGTCTCCTCGATTTCGGAGAGTTCCGTCTCCGCCATGACCTGCTCCATGAGTTGCAGCATGGTCAGCTTGCCGACGTCGACCTTGTTCTGCTTCAGGACCACCGGGCGGGCGAAGTAGTAGCCCTGGAACAGGTCGAAGCCGAGCTCCGCGCAGACCGCGTACTGCTGCGCGCTTTCCACCTTCTCGGCCAAAAGCGTCAGGGGCCAGGCGCGCAGCTTGGCGACGATGCCGGGGAGCTCTTCCGGGGGGATCCCCAGCACGTCGAGCTTCACGATGTCGACCAGCTGGTAGATGCTGCCGAAGTCGGGGGAGAAGACGTGGTCGTCCAGGGCGAGCTTGAAGCCGAGCGCCTTCAGGGCGCGGCAGCGCTCCACCACCTCGGCGTCCACCAGGATGGTTTCCAAGAGTTCGATGACGACCTGCTCCTTGGGCAAGAGCTCGACCGCGTCGCTCATCAGCATCTCGTGGGTGACGTTGAAAAAACCCTTGTGGCGCCCGAGCACGTCCTGGAAGCCGAAGTCGGAGAGCGCATTCAGGATGACGCTCGCGCTCGCCACGTGGGTGTCCAGGAAGCTCGCCTCCAGCAGGCTCTCGGCGGAGCGAAACAGGAGCTCAAAGCCGACGATCTGCTGAGCCCGGTTCAGTATCGGCTGGCGCCCCAGAAAGAATTTTTCACCGACCATGGCTGCCTCGTTAACTGCAACTGCTCGTTACTGCGCCGGTAATCGGACCGATCAGTCGGATTGGACCGATCGGACCGATTATCGGACATTATCGGACGGATCAGCCGCACAACCTGATGACTTCCCGCGAGATCGCTTCCAGGGGGCGGATATGGTCCACGCCCCCCAGCTTGATCGCCTCGTTGGGCATGCCGAAGACGATGCAGCTCGCCTCGTCCTGGGCGATGTTGATGGCACCCGCCTCCTTCATTTCCAGCATCCCGTGGGCGCCGTCGTCGCCCATGCCGGTCATGATGACCCCCACCGCGTTCTTGCCGGCGTAGCGGGCCGCGGAGCGGAACAGCACGTCGACGGAGGGGCGGTGCCGCGACACCAGGGGGCCGTCCTTCACCTCGACGTAGTAGCGGGCCCCGCTCCTCTTCAGCAGCAGATGGTGATTTCCCGGGGCGATCAGCGCGCGCCCCCGCACGACCGTGTCGTTGTCCGCGGCCTCCTTGACGGAGATGCGGCACAGCCCGTCCAGCCTCTGGGAAAAGGCCCGGGTGAACCCCTCCGGCATATGCTGCACGATGACGATGCCGGGGGAATCGGCGGGGAGCGACTCCAGGAAGATCCTCAGAGCCTCCGTCCCGCCGGTCGACGCCCCGACTACCACGACCTTCTCCGTGGTCTGCATCATGGCGTGGCTCCTCGGCTTGTCCATGATGACGTCCGCAGTCAGCTTGGGTGCCACCGCGCGGTTCGCGGTGACCCTTCTGACCCGCGCCTGGCTGGCTGCCTTTACCGCATCGCAGATTCGCACGCGCGACTCCTCCAGGAACCCCTTGGTGCCCATGCGCGGCTTCTGGATGATCTCGACTGCGCCGTACTCGAGCGCCTTCAGGGCGGTTTCCGACCCCTTCTCGGTGAGGCTGGAACACATCACCACGGGGATCGGGTGCTGACTCATGATCTTATGCAGGAAGGTGATGCCGTCCATCCGGGGCATCTCCACGTCCAGGGTGATCACGTCGGGAATCTCTTCGCGGATCCGCTCGGCGGCGATAAAGGGATCCCCGGCAGTGGACATCACCTCGATCTGCGGGTCGGAGCTGAGGATATCCGACATGGTCTGGCGCACGACCGCCGAGTCGTCGACAATGAGCACCCTGATCTTCTTGGCCATGACTTAGATCTCCGTTTTTCTCAACCTTTTCAGGAAAACTTCCCCGGTGTGGGTGCGGAAGATGATCTTCCGGCCGCGCGGCCCGCCCAGGTCCCGGGTGAGAATCCTCACGGAGGACGCCTCCAGCACCTTGAGCGCCATCTCGATGTTCTGCCGCCCGACGCTCAGGCGCCTGCCGTCCACCGAGTCGAACATGTCCGAGCCCCCGAAGAGCTTGGCCTCGATCTCGCTTTCCAAGATGCCGCGCAGATGCAGCTCCTCCAGCATGAGGGCGACCGCGCACTCCACGTACTTCCCGGAATCGTGCTGCGCGCAGGACTGCTCCCTCCGGCAGGAGGGCAAAAGCGCGTGGCAGATGGCGCCCAGGCGCAGACGGGGGTTGAACATGGTGACGGCGACGCAGGAGCCGAGCAGGGTCGTGATCACCATCGGCTCGGAGCTCACCACCATCTCGCCCGGCTTCAGGAAAAGCAGCGACGCCTGGCTGGCGGCGGGGCTCATCCAAGCTTCCGGTAAACGGTCGGAAAGACGCTGGTGAGCGGCACGTTGAGGCCGCTCAGCGTTTCCGAATGCCCCATGAAGATGAAGGAACCGGGCTTCATCTGCCGGTGGAACCGGTTCAGCAGCCTCTCCTGGGTAGGACGGTCGAAATAGATGATGACGTTGCGGCAGAAGATGATGTCCAGCTGCTCGCGCATCCCGAAGTCCTCGTCCATGAAGTTCAGGCGGCGAAAACGCACCTTTTCACGCAATTCCGGCACGATGCGCACCATGCCGCTCGACTTGTCCTTGCTGCGCAGCAGGTACTTCTTCTTCAGGGCGAGCGGCACCGGATCGACCAGCGGCTCGGGATAGATCGCCGCCTTCGCCTTTTCCAGCACCCGGGTGGAGATGTCGGTGGCGAGGATCTGGAAATCGAAGCCGGGGGTGCTCAGGGCGAACTCGGAGAGCACCATGGCAAGCGTGTAGGGCTCTTCCCCCGAGGAGCAGCCCGCGCTCCAGATGGCGAGCCGCGCGCCCGGGTGCCGCGCGCACCAGTCGGGGAGCACCCGCTGGGTCAGGTAGTCGAAATGGTCCGGCTCCCGGAAGAAGTCGGTCTTGTTGGTGGTGACCATGTCGAGCATCTGGACCAGCTCGTTGTCGAGACCGGCGGAAGAGAAAAGGTAATCGCAGTAGTCGGTAAAGCTGCGCATGCCCAGGCCGCGCAGCCTTTTCTGCAGGCGCGCCTCCAGCATGGTCTTCTTGACATCCGGCATCTTGATGCCGCAGGTGTCGTAGATGAACCGGCTCAGTCTGCCGAAATCCCGGGCCGTCAGGCTGGCATGCTCGATGTCACGTGCCGCACTCTCCATAGTAAACCGCTCCCTGATAATTTCAATTGGACCGCTATTTCCTGGCGGGCAAGCCACCTTCGGGTCCCTGCGCTTGCCGGCCGTGGGGGGTGAAATGCATTTGCCTCCCCACTGACATCTTTCGTCTAAAAAACGGATTACTTGAGGACTCTCTTGCGAGCTGATGTTGTTCTTTCTGCGCCTTATCCCCTCGCCCTCCGGGCGAGGGGGAGCTTGTGCAAGCCTCTGGAAAAGGGAGGGGAAAAACGTCCTAGCCGCATAAAAACGACCTGCTCCCGAAGGCAGGGATGCAGGTCGTCTCTTGTGCCGCGCTGAATCCGGGGGGGCCGGCCCAAAAACGCTAGGCCGCCTCCGCCTCCACCGCCTGCACCAGCTGCGGCACATCGAGGATCAGCGCCACGGAGCCGTCCCCGAGGATGGTCGCCCCGGAGATGCCCTCGACGTTCTTGTAGGCGCGTCCCAGGCTCTTGATGACGGTCTGGTGCTCGCCGATCACCTGGTCCACGACGAAGCCGACCCGCGCGCCGTTCACCTCGGTGATGACGATCTGCTCGATCTCGGGGAGCTCCCCCAAGATCAGGAAGCGCTCCCTCAAGGGAATGTAGGGAACCAGGTGCTCGCGCACCTTGGCCAGATTGCGACCGTGCGAGCGCGCCGCATCCTTGCGGGTGAGTTCGACGCACTCGTCCACCAGGGAGAGCGGCAGCATGAAGAAATCCTTGCCGATCCTCACCAGCAGGGTCTCGATGATCGCCAGGGTGAGCGGTATGCGCACCATGATCCGGGTCCCCTCGCCGGGGACGCTGGCGATCTCTATGGTGCCGCGCAGCGCGTCGATGGCCCGTTTCACGACATCCATGCCGACCCCGCGCCCGGAGACGCTGGAGACCTTCTTCGCCGTCGAGAAGCCCGGGGCGAAGACCAGCGCGAAAAGCTCTTTCTCGGAGAGTTCGGCGGTCGCGGTGATGAGCCCCCGCTCGATCGCCTTGGAGCGGATCGCCTCCTTGTCGAGACCGGCGCCGTCGTCCTTGATGGTGATGAGGACGCTGTCGCCCGAGTGGACCGCGGAGAGGTGCACCGTGCCAAAGCGCGGCTTGCCGGCGGCCAGGCGCGCCTCGGGCGTCTCCACGCCGTGGTCGATGGAGTTCCTGATCAGGTGCACCAGGGGGTCGTTCAGCTTCTCGATGACCGTCTTGTCCAGCTCCGTCTCGGCGCCGTCCGTCGTCATCTCGATCTCCTTGCCGAGTTCGCTGGAGAGGTCGCGCACCAGCCTCTTGAACTTGCTGAAGGTGCTGCCGATCGGCAGCATCCTGATGTTGAGCGCCGAATCCCGCAGCTCCCCGGTCAGCCTCTCCACCTCCTCGGCGATGGCCGCGAGCTCGGCGTCCGCGCGCCCGGTCGCGGTCTGGGACAGGCGCGCCTGCACCGTCACCAGCTCGCCCACCAGGTTCACCAGCACGTCGAGGCGCTCGGCGGGCACCCGGATGCTGTTGCCGACCTCCGCGCTCTGCTTCTCCTGGCGCACCGCCTGCACGTGGCGCTGCTCCACCAGGGCCGACTCGACCTTGCTCTCCGACACGATCCCGCTGGCGACCGCCAGCTCGCCGAACCGCTTCTGCTTGGCAAGGACCCCCGCCATCTCCTCGGAGCTGATGTCGCCGCGCTCCAGAAGTATCTCGCCGAGCTTTTTGTATCCTTCCTGAATGCTGAACTCGTCGTCCTGCGCCACCGCCTCTATCTTGAGCTCGCAGTCGTCCTCCACGAAGATGAAGACGTCCCGTATCGCGTTCACCCCCTGGTCCGTGGTCAGGACGACGTCCCAGTAAACGTAGCACTGCTCGGGGTCCAGCTGTTCCAGGGGCGGCAGGGCGCCGGTCTGCGCCACGACGGAGCAGGACCCGAGCTCCCTCAGTTCGGCGAGCAGATTCAGGGGGTTGGAGCCGCAGGAGAAAGTGTCGCGCGACGGCACGAAGCGGATCCGGTAGGTGACCCGGGCCCCCCCCGCCGGCTGGGCCGCGCTTTGCTCGACGGGGGCCGGGGCCGGCGCCTCGCTGGAGGCCAGGCCACGCAGCCCCGCGATGATCCGGCCGCTTTCCGCCAGGTCGGCGCCGCCACCGCCGTCGGAGTTGTCCAGCATGGACTTGATCTGGTCCCGCGCGGAGAGCGTCAGGTTGACCAGGGTCGTGCTGACCGTTATCTTCCCGTTACGCACCATGTCGAAGATGGTCTCCACCTCGTGGGTGAAGCTCGCGATGTCGTCGAAACCGAACATCGAGCCGGACCCCTTGATGGTGTGCATGGCGCGGAACACCCGGCCGATCAGGTCGATGTCGTCCGGCCTCTCCTCCAGCTCAAGCAGAGAGCTCTCCAGTTCGCTCAGGAGCTCATAGGCCTCTTCTTTGAATGCCTGCCGGTGGGCGTCTATCATCCGAGCACCTTCTTAACAACCGCCATCAGCTGTTCGGGTTTGAAAGGCTTGACGATCCAGCCGGTGGCGCCGGCCGCCTTTCCCTCCTGCTTGCGGGAATCCTGGGATTCGGTGGTCAGCATGATGATCGGGATGAACTTGCAGCTGGGCAGAGCCCGCGCCCCCTTGATCAGCCCGATGCCGTCCAGGTTGGGCATGTTGAGGTCGGTGATCAGCATGTCCACCTTGCACCCGGAGAGCTTTTGCAGGGCGTCCTTGCCGTCCACCGCCTCCACCACCTCGTAGCCGCCCTGTTTCAGGGTGAAGCTCACCATCTGCCTCACGCTCGCCGAATCGTCCGCCGTCATAATTACCTTAGCCATCAGCAGGTCCCTCCTACCCAGATGCAGGTGCCGCAGGTGTCCAGGTCACAGCCGACATGGCGCCGGAACCCGGAACTGTCGACGGTGTCGAGGTAACTGCGGTTCCCGCCGTCCTCTATGGTGAAATGTTTGCCACTGGTCAGCGAGCTTCGATGGCTGGCGCCCAAAAGCTGCAACCCGGTGAGGTCTATCTCCGTGATCCCGGAGAGGTCCACCTGCAGCTCGCTGGCCGCATCGAGGGCAAGCGTCAGCGCCTCCTTCAGCCCGGCGGCCTGTTCGATGGTCAGGCGTCCGGTCAGCCTCAGCCCCTGCTTCCCCGGCTCCTCGGGGTCCTGCCAGCGTTCAATCGTCATATCGTCCATTGTGATCCCCTATCCCTGGCACCGATCTTTTCCACGTGCGTTTTTAGCATCCTAAAAAAACTCTATGTTGTCATCGAGTTCCTCGGCGGCGCCGGACGGTCCCTGGTGGGCGTCTGGTGCCGTTTGGAAGAGCGACTGGTGAATCTTGCGCTCGGAGTGCATGGTGTAACGGCTGGCCAGCTCGTCGAGATTGGCGCCTTGGGCCGAGGCCGGTGCCAGCAGGCGCGCCTGCGCGATGACCCCTTCCAGCCCCTTTACTGCTCCCTCCAGCACCAGGGAGACCTTGCGGTGCACCGTGATCCCCGCGGTCGCCTGGTCGATGTCCGTGGAGAGATGCGTCACCGCGTCGTCCATCTTGGAGAGCGAGCCAAGCAGCGCCTCGTTGACGCCCCGCAGTACGTCCACCAGGGAGCTTAAGCTCGTCACCATGCCGCGCACTTCCCCCTCCAGGGTGGTGGTATCGGCGCACACCCCGCTGTTGAGCCCCTGGGTGACCGTGATGATCGCCTGCAGGGTCCCCGAGACGACCGTCGTGTGGTCGATGGCATCGATGGAGAGCCGCTGGATCGCTTCGGCGAGGACCCCCAGGGCCGCACCCTCGTCGCCGGTGTAGGCCGACTTGATCTGCGCGTTGAGGGCGATCAGCTTGATCTCCTCGCCGATCTTCTCGATGTCGCCGACGAAGGAGGCTATCTCCCCGACGGTGTCCGTTACGGCCCCCATGGCGACGCAGAGGCTCCGGTTCACCTTGGAGCTCTCCAAAAGCGCGGCGGTGACGACGGAGATATCGCGCTGCATCTCGGAGAAGAAGCTGCCGCCGGTCTGGTCCGCGGCCCCCGCCATGCCGCGCGTCTCCTGGGAGAGGCCGGCCTGTTTTCTGGCGACCTCCTTCAGGTTGTCGATGATCGCCTGGACCGCTCCGTCCAGCTCGGCCGCGGCGTGGCGCAGCTGGGCGGTCTGCAGCTCGCAAATCAGGGCCGCCTCGTCGGCGCCGGCGGCCCCAGCGGTCAGCCTCCCTCCGAGTTCGGACAGGGTCTGGTCCACGTGCTCGATCTGCTGGCGCACGATGTCGTGGGTCTGCATGGACATGACGACCTCGCCGATGTTTCGGGAGACCTCTTCGGAAACCGCCGATATGCTGGCAGCGGCACTGGAGCAGCGCGCGTTTATCGCGGTCAGCGCGCCGAGGCTGTCGCGGGTTTTTTCCAGTATGCCGAGCACCTGGTCGTGCTGCTGGGCGCCCGAGTCGAGCACCCCGGTCAGCGTCTGCTCGATGACCCGGGTCAGGTCGTCCTTGCGGCCCAGGATGATGCCCGCCTTCTCGTTCACCTGGACGGCGAGGTCTCCGACGTCGCTTGCCAGGGTGTCGAACCCGGCGGCGCTTTGACCCAGGCGCGCGCTTTCGATCTTGGTGGAGATGCCGAGCATGCGCAGCACCTTGTTCACCTTCTTGAATCCGGAAAGCGGGCCGGCCACCTGCTCCAGCAGGCCCAGGATCTCGCGCAGCGTCAGGGAGCTCCCTTCGATCTCCTGGCGCGCGTTGTCCACGTAGCGCCCCATCTCGTCCAGCATGGCCCCGAGGCCATCCATGGCACCCGAGACCTGTTCGCCGGCGACCTCGCCCAGCATCTCCGAAGCAAGCGCGGAGACCCCGATGCCGCGCTGGTAGAAATCCTGCAGCCTTCCGCCGATGGCGAGAAACTCGTCCTCGGTGGTCCCAGCAACAACCTTGAGCTCCGCCGCCATACCCCCGAGGCTCGTCGACCAGCCGGCCGACAACCTTTTGAGTTCAGCATCCGATGCCGCGGCCGTGACCGCATCCTTGCCGGCAGATATCATTGAACCGTTTCCTTATCTAGTTGTGGATAGGTGCGCAATCCGCGCTCGGCGGCGAACTTACCACCGGACCTGCTGTTTTAATGTATCGTCACCCCCATTAATATCTTTAAGCGTTTTTTCCAGATCGGGGAAATACTTTGGAGTCTGGAGCGCCGCTGCAACCAGCGCAAACCCAAAAAAAGGCGCCCCCGTTTCCGGGGGCGCCTGCGCTTACTTTTTTTCCTGCCTGCCTGTCAGTCGGCCTTATTTGAAATCCGCGAATTTGGAGATGACGTAATCGCTCTCCTTGGCGGTTTTCAGGTGACACTCGTAGCAGTTCTGCACCGGGTCGATGCCGGAGGGGCGCCCCTCGGCGGTGAAACCGGCGTACTGCCAGCCTCCGGTCTTTTGGAAGCTCTTGTCCTTTTTCATCAGGACGATCATCTGCTTCTTCCCTGCAACCGGCTTTCCCCCGACCTCCTTGATGCCGTACTGCACCACCACGAAGCTGCTCCCCTCGGGATACGGGCCGCCCGTGCGGTACCCCTTCAGTGCCTTCTTGTCGACGTAGGTATAGTGGACGCCGTAAAAGAGCGACTTCTTATCCGTCACCACCTGCTCTTTGCTCTTTTCCCACTTCTCGTACCCTTTGGGGAGTCCCCCCTTTTCCGCAGCCCCGACTCCTACCGGCGCGAGCGCCACCAGCGCGAGCAGCGCGATTACCACAAACTTTCCCATCGTGTCCCTCCGTAAAAGCACTAGCGAAATTTCAGCGAACGCAAGCAGGGTAACGGATTTGGCGCCGCGCTTCAAGCGGCAATTGTTCCGGTTCCCTTGAGAACTACCTGCGCACGAAGATCTCCCGCGCCATGGCGGAGTCGATGGCGAACTCGGAGAAGCCGACCCGGAAGATGTAGGAGGGGAAGGCCTGCATCAGCAGGATCCGGTTGCCCGGCAGCACCCCCATCGCCATCAGCTTCTGCATCTTCTTGCTGTCCTCGGTCTGGATGTAGGCGATGTCCCCTTCCTGGCCGCTCTTAAGCTCGGTGAGCGGAACCACCCCGAGGTCACCGCTTCTGCGCGCCTCCTCGCAGCAGTCGCCGGGCGGGATCGGCTTGCCGTGCGGGCAGGTGGCGGGATGGTTCAGCATGGTGCAGACCTTGAGGTCCACCCCCTCGTTCAGCAGGTGCTCGAACTGGCACGCCTTCATGTCCCCGCTCTCGCCGCGGATGTTCAGGACGTCCATCATGAGCCGCTCGGCCAAGCGGTGGCGCCTGATGGTCTTGCGCCCCTCCTCGCGCCCTTCGGGACGGAAGTAGAGTCGGGCGCCCTTAATCTCGACCAGCGCCTGGGAGGCCAGTTCCTGGTAGGCGGGGTCGGCAGCGGGAATCTCCATCTGGTCCAGTTCGGCGAAACCCCGCCCCTTTTCCTCGGACTCGATCCAGAGCGACTCCAGTATCTCTTCCGCCTTCTCAGTCAGTTTCATATGGTCTCCTTTGTGTCCCTTGAGCTTGATAGTATCTTATTTTGGGTGATTGTCATGTCACCGGCCGCATCACTTCTTTCTGGCAAGTAGTTTTTTCAACCCTTTCACCAGTGCTGCCTCCGGCGGGTTCTCATAGTTACAGCGGGGGCACTTCACCATCTTGCACCCTCCCGACATCGGGCAGTTCTTGCATCCGACGTTTCCATCCTCTTCCGCGAACTCGTGTCCGCAAAACCCGCACCTCATAACACACCTCGAAACCGTTCTACGTTCTACGTTCTACGTTCTACGTTCTACGTTCTACGTTCTACGTTCTACGTCGAAACTTAAGTTGAAAGCCTTAGGTTCAAGGTTCAAGGTTTAACCTAGAACGTAGAACCGCTTTTATAAGATCGAGGTGAAGAGCAGGAAGCGGTTCAAAAGCCAGCCGCTGGCGAAGGCGAAGGTCGAGACGAAGATCCCGATGGCAAGCGCCACGTTCCAGCCCCGCTCGCGCTTCATGATCAGGAACTGGGCCACGCACGGGATGAACAGGGTAAGCGTCACGGCCGCCACGGTCAGCTGCCTCGGGTTCAAGAGTCCCTGGGTCTGCAGGTCGTAGAGCCCCGCCGCGCCGTAATCGCGCCGGAAAAAGCCGAAGATGAAGGCGGTCGCGGTCTCCTTGGGGAGTCCCAGGCTCCCCATGACCGGGTTCATCCACCCCACCATGGTCTCCAGGAAGTGGGTGATCTTGCCGAGCCACAGCAGTATGGAAGCGATGACGAAGAGCGGTAGGATCTCGATGAAGTACCACTGCATCCGGGTGTAGGTCTTGGTCAGCACGTTGGAGAGCTGCGGCGCGCGCATGGGGGGGATTTCCATGTAGAACATGGGAGTCTCTCCCGGGAGCACCTTGGCGGCCAGTAGACCCACCAGGAGGAAGATCAGGATCAGGCAGACCGACCAGACCATGAGTGCGCCGGGCGCCTTGGAGAGCAGCGCCAGGATGACGCCGAGCTGCGCGGAACACGGGATGGCGAGCGCCAGGAGGAGCGTCGCGATGACCCGCTCGCGCACCGTTTCCAGGGTCCGGGTCACCATGGTGGCCATGGTGTCGCAGCCAAAGCCGAGCACCATCGGGATGACTGCCCGGCCGGTGAGTCCGATGGTCTTGAAGACCCGGTCCACCAGGAGCGCCAGCCGCGGGAAGTAGCCGCTGTCTTCCAGTATGGAGAAGAAGAGGAAAAAGGTCGCGACGATCGGGAGGATGATCCCGACCGCGTAGCGGATGCCCAGGGTGATGATGCCGTACTCGCCGATGAAGAGCTCCTGGATTATCACCCAGGGGATCAAATGCTGGACCACCCCGGTGATCCAGGGATTGAAGAGCTCCTTGAATCCCTTGGTCTCCAGCACGTCGACCAGCGTGCCGGCCCCGAACTCGCCGACGAACTTGTAGAGCCCGAAATAAAGGACGATGAGCAGCAGCGGCACCCCGGTCAGCGGGCGCACGGTCCAGCGCGACAGCCGCTCGCCGAAGGTTACTACCCGCTTTTTGGGAGCCTTGAAAGCGCCGTCGAGTATCCCTTTGACGATCCCCTTGCGCTCCATGGAGAGGTCGAGGTGAAAGGACTCGCGGCGCTCGAAGCGCTTCTCCTTGACCCCCGTCTCCACGTCGAGGGCGCCCGCCCCCTCGGTCGTGCGCACCAGTTCCGCCACCTCGTCGTCGCCCTGCATGAGGAGCAGCGCGAGCGACTTCCTGGAGAGGATGTACTCCCCCTTGAGGAGGTCGGAGACGTCAGCGATGTCGCCCTCCATGAGACGCGAGTAGCGAAAGGGCGGGGTCGCGGAGCAGGGGTTGCCGGCGATGGCCGCGCGTATCTCGGGAAGACCGACCTTCTTCGCGGTCGCGGCGCCGATGACCGGGATGCCGAGGTGCTCCGAGAGCAGCGCGATATTGATCTCGAGCCCCATGCGTGCCGCCTCGTCCATGATGTTCACCACCAGGACCACCGGCAGTTCCGCCTCGATCAGCTGCAGCGTCATCGGGAGCATGCGCTCCAGGTTGCGCGCGTCCAGAACGTGGATCACCAGGTAGGGACGCTCGTTCAGCAGTATCTCGCGGGCGACCCGCTCCTCCTCAGTTATCGGCAGGATGGAGTACATGCCGGGGGTGTCTATCACCTCGAACTGTTCGCCGTCGATGGTTGCGTTGCCGCGCGCCACCTCAACCGAGGTGCCGGGATAATTGGATACCGTCACGTACGCGCCGGTTAGGGCGTTGAAGAGGACACTCTTGCCAACGTTGGGGTTCCCCACCAGCGCCACTTTTCTGGAGCCGCTGTTGGCAACAGTCGGAGCCTCGTGGCAGGAACCTTTCTTCTTTAAAAATGACATAATGGCTGCTACCCCTCTTAACGATGTTTAATGCCAATGAAAATCACTTTCATAGCACCTGGAAAATTTTTTTGACGAGCCCGGCGAGCCGCAGGGATTCAGCTCCCCCGCGTTTCCTCTCTTTCCGGCAAGTCCAAGCTCCCGCGCCCACGTGCGGGGCAGGGCCCGGCCGCCGCAGCCAGGGCCGGGTTGGCGCTAGATGGCTCGGGGTGGGAGGGACGCTGCCGTTTGCGCAAACCGTGGCAGCCTCACCGTACCACCCCTTCCCTTCCGGTTGTTATGACCGGAGTCAAGGAATGGGACAAAGGAGACCAGCTAGCTCAGAGAGGTCACTTCCGGCAGGCGCCGCACAGCCCGTACAGTTCGAGCCGATGCTTCTCGATCAGGAAACCTCGGCTCGCCGCCACCTCGGTCTGCAACTGTTCGATGGTCTCGTTTTCGAACTCCTCGATGCTGCCGCACCTGGTGCAAACCAGATGGTCGTGATGCTCGCCCTCCCCCACGTGCTCGTAGCGGGTCTGGCCGTCGCCGAACTGCATCTCGCGCGCAATGCCCGCCTCGGCGAACAGCTTCAGGGTCCGGTAGACCGTGGCATAGCCGATGTTGGGATGCTTGGCCCTGATCTTCAGGTAGAGCTCCTCAATGCTCAGGTGCCGGTCCGAAGAGAGGAAGCCGTCCAGAATGAGGTCGCGCTGCTTGGTGGACTTCAGGCCGCGCTGGGCAATGAAGTCGGCGAAGATTTTTTTCTTAGCACGTTTCATGAGAACTCCAGTTGAAAGTGGATGTCATATTAACTACCGCGCCGACGACTGTCAACCTGTTTTTTCGGAAAAAGTCAGAGAACTATCGGCCTTTGACTGGCAATACACCGGCTTGCTACAGCGTGGCAGCCCCTCTACCAGACCGTCTGACAGAAGCTTTAAGCTCCCTTACTTCCTCCGGCAAGGTCCAGTGAATCCGGACGGCGCTGCAAATTTCCCGCTTTTAAGCAGGGTGGATCTGTTGCAGATAAGCACCCAGAGTCAGACCTCACGGTGCAGCTGGAGTTTTCAGTATTCGGAAGCCCTGGCAACACAAGACAAACAGGACCGATTTCGTCTTGAACTAAACCCCCATCTGTGATAGACAAGACCTTGATTCGCTGCGTGTTTATGCTCTGTTGACAGTCGTGCAACAAAGAGCTACGGACTTGACTACTTCCTGTCGCTTCATTAACATGTGTATCCCATTTGGCATGCCCGGTGCCACCCGCGTCGAAAGGTGTTCACGGCGTGCACCACAGCCATAACTATCACTAAATACAGAGGTAAATGTTTTGAACGTCGAACAGATGAAGAGCGTCATCAAGGAGATCGTCGCCAAGACCGACCTCACTCCCTGCGTGGTCGGCCACCGCGGGGTGGGTAAGACCGCCGGCATCATCCAGGCCTGCCGCGACATGGACCGGCGCTATGTGTCGCTGCGGCTCGGGCAGATGGAGGTGGGCGACCTGGTGGGAATCCCCTTCCGGACCGGGGACGCCATGCACTGGTCGCGCCCCTCCTGGATACCGGGCGACGACGACCCGCCGACCCTGGTGCACTGCGACGAGTTGAACCGGGCCCAGCAGGAGGACACGCTGCAGGCCATCTTCCAGTTCGTCGAGCCTCCCGCCGAGGGGATGCTGCGCGCCCTGCACACCCACACCCTCTCCAGGCGGCACAAGGTCGTGGTGAGCATCAACCCGCCGGACGGCAGTTACCAGGTCGCCACCCTGGACCGGGCCCTGATCGACCGGATGGTCATGCTGTTCGTGGAGACCGATTACAGCTGCTGGGCGCGCTACGCCGTGCAGCGGGAGCTTGCCGGCGACGTGCGCCGCTTCCTGGCCGGCAACTCCGGACTGCTCGCCAAGCAGGGGGCGGCCATGGACCTGCAGGTGGAGCCGAGCGAGCGGGGCTGGGAGATGGTCAGCATCCTCAGGAAGAACTGCCGCTTCCCCGCGGACCTCGAGATGGAGGTCTACGCCGGCATCATCGGGAAGGAGGCTGCCATCATGTTCCTGCGCTGGCTCTCCGACCGCAAGGGCCGCCCGCTCAGCGCGGCCGAGGTGCTGAACGACTGGCCTGAGGTCGCCGACCGGGCGGCGCTCCAGCGCGACGACGTCCAGGCAGCCACGGTCAATGACCTCACCGCCACGCTGCAGGCCGCTCCTGAGCTTTCCGGGGAGCAGGAGGAGAACCTGGTCGGTTACATCTCCGTGCTGCCGCGCGACCTTTGCTTTGGCCTGGTGAAGACGCTGCTGCGCATTCCGGAGGTGGCCCTTTTGCTGGTGCAGGACAAGCACGACGGCGTGATCTTCGACGCCGTGCAGGCCATCTCGCGGGAGGCGCGCTAAGAAGCCATGGCCACGACCCTCGAAAATGCCGTGGTGCGGCTGCTGCGGGAGCGCCCCTTCTACGGCCAGTTCCTGCTCAACCTGCGCCGCGAGGAGCGGGACCTCGCGGGGAAGCCGGCCGGCGTCACGGTTCGCGACGGCATCCCGACCCTGGCCGTCGATCCGAGGAGCCTGGAGCGCTTTGGCGCGCGCGAGCAGTGCGCGCTCCTGGAGCACCTGGTGAAGCACCTGCTGCACCTGCATCCCCTGCGCCGTAAGGACCGTAATCTGCACGACTGGGACATCGCCTGCGACCTGGCCATCAATCCGGGCCAGGCCGACCTTCCCGAACCGGCCCTCTACCCGGTGCTCTACGGCATGGCGGACGGACTTGCCGCCGAGGAATACTACGCCCACCTAGTGCGCCCCTTCGATGTCGGCAACCTGGAGGGAAGCGGCTACGGGGATGCCGCCCAGGATTCGCGCGGCGCCGCCGGGGAGGGGTGCGGCGAGGCCCACCTCGGCACCCTGGACGACCACGCGCTCTGGAGCGACGCCGACAGCACCCCCTTTGCGCTGGGCGAGGAGATGGTGCGCGCCATCACGCGCGAGAGCCTGCGGGGAGCCGACGGCGAGGCTCCGGACGAGGTCCGCGCCGCGGTGGACGCCCTGCTGCGCCCCTCCCCCATCCCCTGGCGCCAGGTGCTGCGCCAGTTCGTGGCCTCCGCCGGCCGGGTGGGGAGGAAGAGCACCTGGATGCGCGAGCACCGCCGCTTCGGCCAGGACACTCCCGGCATCCGCAAGCGCCACCGGTTGAACCTCCTGGTCGGGATCGACGTCAGCGACTCCACCAACATCGTGGAACTCCGGGAGGCCTTCGCCCGGGAGCTTTTGTCCATCGCCAGGGGGCGGGAGGCCTCCCTCACCGTGCTCTACGCCAACAGCCGGGTGCAGCGCATAGAGACCCTGAGCGGCTCGGCACCCGTAATAGAGCGCTACGACGGCGGCGGCTTCACCGACCTGAGGCCGGTCTTTGAGTACGCCAAGACCATGCACCCCCTGCCGGCCGCGGTCATCTATCTAACCGATGGGGTGGGCCCGGCCCCCGAGCATATGGAATTCCCGACCCTCTGGGTCTTGACCGGCGCCGGCGAGAAGCCGGTACCCTGGGGCATAGAGCTGCGATTGGAGATTTGAGATGGATACCTTTGGAACGCAGGACGAGACAGAGAGCTTCAAGCCCATGACCGCCGAGTCGGTCGGAGAGATCCTGAGAGAAGCCGGCGCGCAGGTAATGGTGCGCTCGGGGCGCAGCGAGAATTACAGTGCTCCCCGGGAGTTCTCCTTCGAGGTGAAGGCGATATTCGAAAACGGCATGGGGCTGCACGTGGTGGCGCGCCAGTTCAACTACCGCGACCCCTGGGAGGCCGAGGGGCGGGTCAACGACCTGGTGGACGCCATGCTGCTGCGCGACGGGGCGCTGACCCCGCTGCCCAAGGGATACCCCTATTTTCAGGGGATCGAGGAGGAGTGCGGCCTGGACGAGGACCGGCTGCGGGAGCTGATCCAGTGCGTCGCCAAGGTCAACGTGAAGCTCTACCTGCTGCAGGAGTTGACCGGGGACCTGTGAGGGGCGGTGGGGGGGGAGGCGATTGGGGTGAGGCGGTTGAGTCGTTGAGTCGTTGAGTCGTCGAGTCTTTGAATCGTTCCGAATCAGCTGGCGCCGCCTGCCGGCGCGTCCTCGTGCAGGGTGAACGAGAACCTGGCGCCTTTCCCCGGCTCGCCCTCCGCCCAGATCCTGCCATGGTGGCGCTCGATGATCCTCTGCACCGTGGTAAGCCCTATCCCGAACCCCTCGAACTCCTCGTTGCGGTGCAAACGCTGGAACACGGCGAATATCTTGTCGCTTTGGCTCATCTCGAAGCCGATTCCGTTGTCGGAGACGAAATAAACCGGCCGCCCCTGCGCCTGCGTCACGCCGAACCGGATCACCGGGTCTTCCCTTTGGGTGGAGAATTTCCAGGCGTTGGTGAAGAGATTCACGATCACCATCCTGAGCAACTTCGAATCGCCCGGGGCGGTTATCCCTTCCGCGATATGGAAGGTGACCCGGCGCCTGGGCTCCCGGATCTGCAATTCGGCGGCCACGGTCTTGGCGATATCGCTCAGGTCGACCAGTTCGCTCTTGAGCTTGATGTGGGTGAAGCGGGACAGGTTGAGCAGCGAGGTGATCAGCTGGTCCATGCTCTTCACTTCCTGGAACACGCTGTCCATGAATCCCGCGCATTGGCTGTCAAGCTTGTCCCCGCCCAGTTCTGCTATCGCCTGGCAGTAGCTGTTTATGTTGGTCAGGGGGCCGCGCAGGTCGTGCGAGACTGTGTAACTGAAGGCCTCCAGGTCCTTGTTGACTGTCTCCAGTTCGGCTGCGCGCGCCGAGAGGTCGGCGTTGAGAGTGTTTATCCTCTCTTCAGCCATCTTGCGCGACGTTATGTCGTGGACCATGCCATAGGAGCGGATCACCCTCCCCGCGGCATCCTTTATGTGCTCGCACTTTTGGTGCACATACCGGACCTCGCCCTCGGGCTTTCTCACGATCCGGTGTTCGCATTCATAACCGTCGCTCCCCTTGCGCACCGACTCGCTGTAGCAGCGTTGCACCTGCGCCCGGTCCTCGGGGTGCACCACTTCGAGAAACGCTTCAAAGGAGGCCGGGACCCGGTGCGGCTGCAATCCCAGGATGCGATAGGTCTCATCCGACCAGACCAGGTGACCGGACTCGTAGTCGTGCTGCCAACTGCCGAGACTTGCTATGCGCTGCACCTCCTTCATCTGCCGCTCGCTCTCCTGCAGGGCGTGCTCGGCGCGCTTGCGCTCGGTTATGTCCCGCACCAGCTCGATGCCGGCGATGATCGCTCCCGAATCGTCCAATAGCGGCGATGCGGTGATCTCCCGGTACACCGTCACGCCGTCCTTGAATGCCGATTTTTCGACGGTATGAATCCCCCCGTCCAGGAAGGTCTGGGCCACCGGGCAGTTTTCGCAGACATTTTCCCGATTCCCGTACACCAGGTAGCAGTGATCCTGCGCCGGGTCCCCGCCCAGAGCCTGCAGCATCTGATTTTGGTAGAGGACCTTGAAGTCCCGGTCCACGATGATGAGCCCTTCGCCGATCGCGGCGACGATCGCTTCCGAACGGGCCTTCTCCTGTGCGGAGCGGGCCAGCGCCGCCTGGAGCTCCTTTTCTACCTTCTTGCGCTCCGTGATGTCGCGATCGATGCCCCGCAGCCCCGCGAAGCGCCCCCTGGCGTCGAAAATGGGCACGCCGCTGGTCTCCAAGACACGCAGGGAGCCGTCCTTGTGCAGGTTGATATTTTCCAGTGCCTGGAAGGGGCGCGGGTGCAGCAGCAGCTCCGTTATGCCCTCCCGAATCCGGACTGCTTCCTCCAGGGGCATGAAATCAAAGGGGGTCTTGCCCAGCATCTCCTCCGGATGGTAGCCAAGCAGCTCCGTCACCTTGGGACTGGCATAGACATAGCGGATATTTTCATCCACTTCCCAGATCCAGTCACTGGTATTTTCTATCAAGTCCCGATAGTGCTGCTCACTCTGGACGACGGGCCGTTGAGCGCTGCTCCGTTCGGTCAGAGTTTCTCTGAAGTTCGAATGGGTAATCATGGGCTCCCCGCATTAACATATTTTAAAGATGGGCGGCCTTTAACTTATTGTAGCAACTATACAACCAATGCACGATATGTCCATAGAAGCAGCGGCGGGCGGGCAAACAATATACAGACTACGGCAGAGAAAAGCGCTCGACTTTGAGCCCCTCTCCAGTGAAAAACGCTTCTTTCGTAGGACTATGTCAGTAGTGCCGGAATCGATCCTTGTATCTCCCCCGAAAAAGGTTCGCCCCTCAGGAATCCACGGGCAGCGCCCGTCAAACGTTTATCATATGCATTTTCTTGCATACATGCTATGGTGCGCTAAGGTTTTACTGGGGGTGACGCGATGAAGGACTTTTTTATCCTGATAGGTTTTTTGGTCTGCTGGTTTGCGCTGCAGAGGTACATTTTGCCCAGGTTCGGAGTCCAGACCTGAATGTCCCCGACATGCGCCCCCGGGGACCGGGGGGAGAAGAAGAAAAAGGGGCAGGATGCCTGAAAAAAAAGGGCGCCCGGTCAGCTGACCGGGCGCCCTTTCCTTTAGACAGGTTCAGTTCAAAAGGCTAGTAGCGGTAGTGCGAGGACTTGTAGGGGCCGTTCTTCTGCACCCCGATGTAGGCTGCCTGGGCATCGGTCAGTTCGGTCATCATGGCGCCCAGGGTCTTCAGCTGCAGGCGCGCCACCTTTTCGTCGAGCTCCTTGGGAAGCGTGTAGACGCCTACCGGGTACTTGTCAGGATTGCAGAAGATCTCCATCTGGGCCAGGGTCTGGTTGGCAAAGGAGGAGGACATGACGTAGGAGGGGTGACCCGTGGCGCAACCGAGGTTGACCAGGCGCCCTTCTGCCAGAAGGATGATGCGCTTGCCGTCCGGGAAGATGACGTGATCGACCTGGGGCTTGATGTTCTCCCACTGGTACTGTTTCAGCTTAGCGACCTCGATCTCGTTGTCGAAATGGCCGATGTTGCAGACGATGGCGTTGTGCTTCATCGCCTTCATGTGGTCATGGGTGATGACGTCGATGTTGCCGGTGGTGGTGACGAAGATGTCGGCCTTGTCGGCGGCGTACTCCATGGTGACGACCTTGTACCCTTCCATGGCTGCCTGCAGCGCGCAGATCGGGTCGACCTCGGTCACCCAGACCTGGGCCTGGAGGCCGCGCATCGCCTGGGAGCACCCTTTGCCCACGTCGCCGTAGCCGCAGATGACCGCGACCTTGCCGGCCACCATGACGTCGGTGGCGCGCTTGATGCCGTCCATCAGGGACTCGCGGCAGCCGTAGATGTTGTCGAACTTGGACTTGGTGACCGAGTCGTTCACGTTGATGGCCGGGAACTTGAGGGTGCCCTTCTCGAACATCTGGTACAGGCGGTGCACGCCGGTCGTGGTTTCCTCCGTGACGCCCTTGATGCTGGCGGCGGTCTTGGAGTACCAGCCCGGCTGCTCGGCCAGACGCTTCTTGATGGCGGCGAACAGGAACTGCTCCTCCTCGCAGGTGGGGTTGGCGATGACGGAGGCGTCCTTTTCGGCGTCGGAGCCCAGGTGCAGCAGGAGGGTGGCGTCGCCGCCGTCGTCCAGGATCATGTTGGGGGCGCCGCCGTCGTGCCATTCGAAGATTTTGTGGGTGTAGTCCCAGTACTCGCCCAAGGTTTCGCCCTTGATGGCGAAGACCGGGATGCCGGCTGCGGCGATCGCGGCGGCGGCGTGGTCCTGGGTGGAGAAGATGTTGCAAGACGCCCAGCGCACCTCGGCTCCCAGTGCGGTCAGGGTCTCGATCAGCATGGCGGTTTGGATGGTCATGTGCAGCGAGCCGGCGATGCGGGCGCCCTTGAGCGGCTGGGTTTTGGCGAACTCCTCGCGGATCGCCATGAGGCCCGGCATCTCGGTTTCGGCGATGATCATTTCCTTGCGGCCCCAGGGTGCCAGGGACATGTCCTTGACGATGCTTTCGTTGCTTTTCGGCATTTTGGTGTTCTCCTTTGTGGTTTGCTTTTTTGCTTTGCTATCCGGTTTGCTTTTGCTTTTTGGTTTGCTTTATTATCGGACCGATCCGTCCGATTGGTCTTCGTCCGATCAAACAGAGCCTTTCACTTGCCCCCCCGCTTGCCGTTGCACTTGACGCCCCGGACCAGCAGGACATCCTCCTGCCCGGGGGAGGCGGCGACCTTCTGCACCTCGACCTTTTCCAGGCCGGCGCTACTGAACCAGGCACGCAGCTCCTCTTCGGCGAAGCCGAGCCACTGGTCCGCCAGCTGCTCCCGGGCCCATTCGCGCTCGTGGCGCGCCAGGTCGGCGAGCGCGACCGTGCCGCCGGGCTGCAGCACCCGGACCATCTCCTGCAGCACCGCGAGCGGGTTGGGGGCGTGGTGCAGCACCATGTTGGCCACGACGCAGCCGACCCCCTCGTCCATGAGCGGAAGGTGGGTCATCTCGCCCAGGCGCAACTCGATCCCCTGCTGTCCGCTGGCCGCGAGCCGGCGGCGCGCCTCGTCCAGCATCGCCGGCGAGTGGTCCACCCCGATCACCTCGGCGGCACGGGCCGCCAGTTCCGGCAGCAGCGCGCCGGTGCCGACGCCGATCTCCAGTAGCGTGGCAACCGAGGGAACCAGCGCCAGCAGTCGCTCCAAGTAATCCGGAATCGGCAGCAGCGTGCGCGCCAGGGTGTCCCACTGCCGGGCGTGCTGGTCGAAGAATTCCAGGCTCTTCTTGCGGCGCTCCTCAAGGACGGCAGCGAGGGCGGCCAGGTCGTCATGGCGCCCGGGCAGCTGCTCCAGCTCGCGCTCGAAGGCGGCACGGATCGCACCGAAGAAGGCGTTCTCCTCCCCGGCGCGGTAATAGCTCCAGGTCCCCTGGCGCTTCACCGACAGCACCCCCGCCTCGGTCAGGATTTTCAAGTGCCGGGAGATGCGCGACTGCCCCATGCCCATGATGCGGGTCAGCTCCTGCACGGTGAATTCACCGCGCAAAAGCACCGCCGCCAGTCGCAGGCGGCAGGGGTCTGCCAAGGCTTTGAAGAGATCCAACATATTAGATTCGCTTTAACAGGTTTAGGAGTTTTATAATATCAAGTTTTATTGATATACCATGAGGACCGGCAGTTGGCAAGCGAGTTTTTTTCAGGGGTGCGGGAGCGAACGAGCCAAATTTCTTCATGTCTCTTGAAATGACCTCGTAAAACACGTATTCTATCTGGATATAAGTCTTAGTTTTTCGAAAACTCGGATCAGAACGAGAGGGAGTACAGCATCATGACATCCGTAAAAGCAAGGATGGCTGAAATAATTCAGGAGCAGCCCGAGGATGCGACCTACGAAGAGATCATCCGCGAGTTGGCCTTTGAGCGTATGGTTGAAAGAGGTCTGGCCGACTCTCGGGCCGGAAGGATCATCCAGAACGAAGAGATGTCGCACCTCATCGATTCATGGCGCAAATAAACTGGACAAATGAAGCCAAGCAATGGTTACGAGAGATATTCGACTACATTGCCAAGGACAACCCCACCGCGGCAGCCGAAGTTGTAACAGGTATTCACCGCCGCACCCAGATTTTACTCACATTCCCACATGCAGGGCATCGATACCGGGATGAACCAGAAGGCGATATCCGTGTCCTTCTCTACGGTCATTATCGCATCGCTTATCTTCTCAAAAAAAATGGCGACATTGACATTCTCGGCGTTTTTCATGGAGCTCTGGAGATCGACCGGTACTTGTCATGACCAATTTAGCTGGCGTCGTTAGCTAGTATCGGCCAGGGGAATATTCCACCCAGATCGCAGAAAAGCCGTGCCAGGTATATCCCGGTCACGGCTTTTCAGATTTACTTTAGGATGTAAGACTTCGGAACCCCCTTACGCCGCCTTGCTCTGCTCGACCGGGACTTCCAGCGCCGCCTCTTCGCTGAACAGCTCGTCGAAGATCTCCTGCACGGTGCCGATCCGGTCGGCCTTCCAGGCGTTGGTGCCGCAGAAGATCAGTCCGGTATCCACGTCGCCGCGCTGGGCGCGGTCCAGGGACTTGATGATGCAGAACCGGTCGCGGGTCTCCTTGTAGGTGCACTTCTTCAGGCACCCCAGGGTGCAGGCCGAGGCGTGATCCTTGTCGTAGGCTACGATGTCCTGCTGGTTGGAGATGATGGCGCGCCCCGGAAGCCCGGCGGGACTCATGATGAGACCGATGTCCTCCTTTTTGCAGTCCAGGTAGGCCTGTTTGAAGGCGTCGTCGGCGTCGCACTCCACGGTCGGCACGAAACGGCTCGCCATCTGGACGCCGTCGGCCCCCTCGGCGAGCGCATGCTGCAGGTCGGCACGGTCCCAGATGCCGCCGGCGGCGATAACGGGCATGTCCAGGCCGTACTCGGCACGGAAGAACTCCTTTACGCCGCGCACCGTGGCGTACTGGTCGTAGTCGCCGTTGCCGATGTTCTCCATCTTCTCGCCCAGATGCCCCCCGGCGGTGTCCGGGTCCTCGACCACGACGGCATCCGGCAGGCGGTTATAGGACTTGTCCCACTTCTTGGCGATGAGCTGCGCCGCACGGACCGACGAGACGATCGGCACCAGGGCGACGTCGGGCGCATGAGCGGTGAGGCCGGGCAGCGTCATGGGCAGGCCGGCTCCGCATACCAAAACCTTGGCCCCCCCCTCGACGGCAGCCTCTACCAGCTGCTCGAAATCGGAGAGCGCTACCATGACGTTCACCCCGATGATACCGTCGGGCGCGATCTCGTAGGCCTTGCGCAGCTCTGCCTTCAGGGCCTGGGAGTTTGTCACCATGTAATTCTTCCCGTTAAACAGGCCGCTATTAAGGGTAATGCCGGGGGATGCCACCAGGCCTATCCCGCCGCACTTGGCAACGTGGCCGGCCAGCGAACCCGCTGAGATCCGTACTCCCATCCCGCCCTGAATCAGCGGATAACGCGCCTCGTGCTTCCCAATGCGTAACGGTTTGAACATGCTTCCTCCTGAACCTGATAAGGTATGGTAGACATTAGCAGAAAACGACGTTCTCTTTTGTAATAGTAATGTAAAACAAGCGGGGGTTTCCGGGGTAGATACCCCTTGCAAAATGCCGGACGCGATGTTACAGGTGAGTCATGAAACTGCATAGAAAGCTATCGAATCCGCTCATTGCACTCATCGGCATCCAGCTTGTCTGGGTCGGGGTGGTGATATTCTGGGTCTACTGGTTCATCGGAAGGAGCAAGGAGTTCCGAGAGCTGGCGCTGCACTATAAGCCCGAACTGGTGGCCAAGGGTGTCGAGTGGCTGGTGCTGGTCGAGGGGCTCCTGATGCTGGTAGCCATCCTGGCCGGGGTCTATGTCATCTTCCTGTACTGGCGGCGCCAGGCCAAACTCTACCTGCAGCAGAGAACCTACATCTCCCAGCTGACCCACGAGCTGAAATCGCCGCTCGCCTCCATACAGCTGCATCTGGAGACGGTAAAATTGAGGGACCTGCCCAAGGAGAAGCTGGACGGGTTCATCGACACCATGCTCTCGGATACGGAGCGGCTAAACCACCTGACCAGCAACCTTTTGATGGCGACCAGGATCGAGTTCCGCCAACTGGGGGAGAAGGCGAAGCGGATCGACTTTTCCCGGTTCGTCTCCGACTACCTGGAGAGCAAGCGGGTCGAGCTCCCCGAGGGGGGCCGGATCAGCCTCGAGATTGAGCAGGGAATCTACGCGGTCATCGACGGCGAGGGGATGCAGATGGCCCTGAGGAACCTGCTGGAAAACGCCCTGCTCTATTCGCCGGTTTCCCCGGAGATCCAGGTGCGCCTGCGGCGCAGCGGCAGACAGTGCCTGCTTGACTTCCAAGACAACGGCATCGGCATCAGGAAACAGGAGCTGGGGCGGATCTTCGAGATGTTTTACCGGGTGCGCAACCCGGGCGAGAACATCAGGGGAACGGGCTTGGGGCTCTACATCGTGAAGTCCGTGGTGAACGCCCACGGCGGCAAGATCTCCGTAGAAAGCGCGGGCCCCGGCAAGGGGAGCACATTCCACATCACGCTGCCGCTTCCCGGCGGGCAGCAGCAGAGGAGTTAGACTACATGTCGGGGGAAAAACCGCAGATACTTCTGGTCGAGGACGAGATTCACCTGGCGCGCGGCATCACCTTCAACCTGGAGCAGGAAGGGTACCTGGTGAGCCACGTGGAGAGCGGCGAGGAGGCACTGGAGAAGGTGCAGGTCGAGAAGTTCGAGCTGATCATCCTGGACGTCATGCTGCCGGGGATCAGCGGCTTCGAGGTTTGCCGCTTGGTCAGGGAGCTCGACTCGCGGGTTCCGGTCCTGATGCTGACCGCGCGCTCCGACGAGCGGGACCGGATCACCGGCCTGGCGGCCGGTGCCGACGACTACATCGCCAAGCCCTTCAACCTGAAGGAGTTCCTGCTGCGCGTCTCGGGGATGCTGCGCCGCTCGGCGTGGTACCGTCCGGAGCCGGTCGAGGAGGGGTACCGTTTCGGGGAGAACGAGGTGTTCCTGCTCTCCTACCGGGCCCGGACCCCGCAGGGGGAGATCGACCTTACCGACCTGGAGGTGCGTATGCTCTCGCTTTTCTTCCACCGGGAGGGAGAGGCGATCCCGCGGGGCGTCATCCTGGAGAATGTATGGGGTTACGCGACCGACGCCGAGACCCGCACCCTGGACAACTTCATCGTGAGGCTGCGGAAGTACTTCGAGCCCGAGCCGTCCAAGCCGATCTACTTTCAGACCGTGCGCGGCGTGGGCTACCGCTTCAGCAGAAAAGCCTGAAACCAGAAGACCCTATTGCCACAAAAACGCACAAAATACACAAAAAAAGGCTTAAAGCTTAAAGTTACCCAGCCTCCATTGCTGTTTCTGCCGTATGTTGGTTTTACCCTATAGCTGTATCTGCAGTTAGATTTGTTTTACCCAGTTCCGGTTGTTGCAGTTGATTCTTTTTTGTGACCTTTGTGCTTTTTTGTGGCAATGTTTTTTTAGGTTTTAAAAGAAAGGGCCGTCTGGAATTCCAGGCGGCCCTTCTTGTTGTCACAGTTTTTTTGCGGCTAAGACCTTACAGCCCGGCTTTCGCCCGGATGATGTCGGCCTTGTCGGTGCGCTCCCAGGTGAACTCGGGAAGCTCGCGGCCAAAGTGGCCGTAGGCTGCGGTCTTTTTGTAGATCGGACGCAGCAGGTTGAGTTCCTCAATGATGGCGCGCGGACGCATATCGAACACCTCGCGCACGATCTCGGCAATGCGCTTGGAAGGGATCTTCCCGGTGCCGTTGCAATCGACCATGACCGAAACCGGCTCGGCGACGCCGATGGCGTAGGCGACCTGCACCTCGCACTTCTCGCAGACGCCGGAAGCCACCAGGTTCTTGGCCACGTAGCGGCCCATGTAGGCGGCGGAACGGTCCACCTTGGAGGGGTCCTTGCCGGAGAAGGCGCCGCCGCCGTGGGCGCCGTGCCCGCCGTAGCTGTCCACGATGATCTTGCGGCCGGTGAGACCGCAGTCGCCCATCGGTCCGCCGATGACGAAACGCCCGGTCGGGTTGATCAGGAAGCGGGTGTTGGCATCCATCAGGTGGGCCGGGATGATCTTCTTCACGACCTCCTCGATGATCCCTTCCTTGATCATCTCGTAGGAGACCTCGGGGGTGTGCTGGGAAGAGATGACGACCGTGTCCACATGGACCGGTTTGTCGTTTATGTACTGAATGGAAACCTGGCTCTTGGAGTCCGGACGCAGGAAGTCAAGCACGCCGGCCTTGCGGACGTCGGCAAGCCTCGACACCAGCTTGTGCGCCAGCAGGATCGACATCGGCATGAGCTCCGGGGTCTCGTTGCAGGCAAAGCCGAACATGAGCCCCTGGTCGCCGGCGCCCTGCTCCTTGAACATGCCCTCGCCTTCCGTCACGCCCTGGGCGATGTCGGGAGACTGCTTGTCGATGGAGGTGAGAATCGCACAGGTTTCCCAGTCGAATCCCATTGCGGAGTCGTTGTAGCCGATCTCGCGGATGGTCTCCCTGACGATCTTCGGGTAGTCGATGATGGCGTTGGTGGTGATCTCGCCGGCGATGACCGCCATGCCTGTCGTTACCATGGTTTCACAGGCAACGCGGGACTTGGGATCCTGCGTGAGTATTGCGTCAAGAATTGCGTCGGATATCTGGTCGGCGACCTTGTCCGGATGCCCCTCTGAGACAGACTCAGAAGTAAAAATGAAATCCTTCATCTCCATATGATAAACCCCCTTCAGATGTGTACAGCAGGTAGCCGCCAAAGTTCAGAATTGTATAATCCGACATGGCCTTTGTCAACGAATTAAATCAGATCAACCTCGGTCTGCGCTGGAGTTTCGGCTTTCTCTACCAGGCAAGGGGGCCTCCCGGCCGGGCGGCATGAGTCCGGCGCCCAACCAGATTAGTTGCGGCAAATTATTTATCCGCTACACTCTTGCTACTTGGTTCGTGCTCACCGAAGCCTGGGATAGCATGACTGGAACTATCTAACAAGGGAAATCCTCAGTAGAGGAAGGGGGATCTGATGAGGCACATCTGGTTGGCTCTGGTTGCCGTCCTCCTGGCGGGATGCGGCTCGGGAGGAAGCGGCGCGGCGGGGACCGCCCTGCAACCGGGGGTGGTGGCCGTGGACCTGAGCACTCAGGCGGCCTCTCCCGCGACGGTGCTTTACGCGGCCGAGTTCACCCTGCATCTGCCGGCAGGGGTGACGCTTGCCGCGGACGCCTCCAGCGGCGAGGTCGCCGCGGGGGTGCTGCATCCCGCCGACGGCTCGGCCCTCGCCGGGGCCAGGTATCTGCCGGCGACGGCCGCCGCCCCGGCGCAGGTGACGGTGAACATCATCGATCCGATGGGCTTCGCGGTCGGGGACCTGGCGTCTTTAAATTGCAGCGTTGCACCGGGAGCGGCGCTCAGCGCGGCGGGGTTCTCCCTGGACGGCTTCTCCGCGCGGGACGCAAACGGAGCCGTCATCCCCGGCATCACCCCGCGCTTCACGCTCCGGACGCAATGAACGGCTGGCGGGAAATCCGCCAACCGTTCAATAAAGCCGCCCGATGCTTCGGGTACCTGGTTACTGTCCGACCTGCTATTCGACGATCCTGATCGAGTTGATGAAAACGGGCTCGACGGGGACGTCTCCGTGCCCGCCCTTGTTGCCGGTTTTCACCTCGCGGATTTTGTCCACCACGTCCATCCCCTCGATCACCTGGGCGAACACGGCGTAGCCGAAACGGTCCGGGGTCTTGCCGGTGTGGTCCAGGAAGGCGTTGTCCACCACGTTGATGAAAAACTGCGAGGTGGCGCTGTCGACCACGCTGGTGCGGGCCATGGCGAGGGTGCCGCGGGTGTTCTTGAGCCCGTTGGTGGCCTCGTTCTTGATGGCGAACTTGGTCTTCTTCGGCTGCATGTCGACATCCATCCCGCCGCCCTGCACCATGAAGCTCTTGATTACGCGGTGGAAGATGGTGCCGTCGTAGTAGGCGTCCTTCACATAGGAAAGGAAGTTGCGGGTCGATATGGGTGCTTTGTCCTTGAACAGCTCGATTTTAACGGTTCCCATCGAGGTCTCCATGACGACCTGGGGGTTTTTTTCTTCTGTCATTTCCGGGAGCTCCTTTTCTTAGAGTTGACTCTTCTGAGGCTGATCCTCTTTTTTTACCATACAAACCAGTTCAGGTGAACAGTTTTCCTCATTCAGTTGCAATTGGCAGCCCCAGGAGGGTATTATTGAGCTACCATGCAGTTAAATGACTACCTGCCAAGCAGCTTTGTCGATACGAGCCAAGCTTCCCGGAGGGGAACCATGAAATTATCCGCGTTTATCCTGTTGGCCGCACTGATGCTCCCGCTTCCAGCCTCCGCCGCCCTGAGCTACCAGCCGCAGACGGCAAAGGTGGGTGAACTCGCGCCCGGCTTCTCGCTGGATGCGCTGGTTGGGACCGAAAAGGGGAAGGAGTTCAGGAGGGTGACCCTGGGCGAGCACCGGGGCAAGTGGGTCGTGCTCTTCTTCTACCCGATGGACTTCACCTTCGTCTGCCCCACCGAGATCAAGGGGTTCAATGCGGCGCTGGACGAATTCGCCAAGCTGAACGCCGTGGTGCTGGGGGTTTCGACGGACAGCAAGTACTCCCATCTTGCCTGGGTGCAGCGCGGGGAGCTCGGGGCGCTCAAGTTCCCGCTGCTCTCCGACCTGAAAAAGGAAACCGCTGTCAGCTATGGTTGCCTGGACGAGAAGGAGGGAGTCGCCCTGCGCGCGCTCTACATCATCGACCCCGAGGGGGTACTGCAGTACCAGGTGGTGCACAACCTCGACGTCGGCCGCAGCGTCGACGAGACCCTGCGCGTGTTGGAGGCGTTGCAGACCGGCTCCCTCTGCCCGCTCGGCTGGCACCCGGGAGACAAGACGCTACCCAGGTGAAGTAAAACCTAGAGACGTAACGTCAAAGACTTAACGCAAAGACGCAAAGGCGCGAAGCCGCAAAGGAAAAACCAGAAGACCAGGGGGAACATCAAAAGCTTAAAAGCCTTTTTTGGCTCTTACGTTTTTACCCTTTTTTGGTTTGCCTTTCTTTCCGTCTTAGCGCCTTTGCGTCTTTGCGTTAAAGCTGGTGTTTTTTTAAGATTTCCCCTACCCCATCATCGCCTTCATCTTGGCGAAGAAACCTTCCGCGCTCTTCTCCTCTTCCTCCGGCGTGACCTCCTTGGCCACGCCGCTTTGCTGCACGTTCAGGACGCCCGCAGGCAACTCAGCCAGGAAGCGCGAGGGGATGCGCTCCTGCAACTTCCCGTACTTCTTGCGGAACAGGGTGCGGGTCATGACCAGCTGCTGCCGCGCCCGGGTGATGCCGACGTAGCAGAGGCGCCGCTCCTCGTCCACGGTGAAGTCCTCGTAGATCGCCCTCTTGTGGGGCAGGATCTCGTCCTCCAGCCCGACCAGGAAGACGAAGGGGAACTCCAGCCCCTTGCTGGAATGCAGCGACATCAGCGTCACCGCGTCCTTGCCGTGATCCTTCTTGTCCTTGCTGGAGAAGCGGTCCTCGTCCATGAGCGACACCTTCTCCATGAACCCGCCCAGGGTCGCCTGCGGCACCCGCTCCTCGTAGGCGGCCATGGAGTTGATGACCTGCTCCACGTTCTCCACCTTGCGCCGCGCGGCCTTGGCGTCGTCGATGGTCCGGAAGATCTCCGCCTCTATTCCCAGCTTCTCGAAAAGCGCCTTGCACTTCTCGGCGAGCCCGCCCCCCTCGGCGAAGCCGTGCGCCGCGTCGAGCAGCGTGTCGTGGAAGCCGAGCACCTTGTCGCGTATCCCCTCGGTGATCCCCTCGATCTCGGCCACCCGCCCGAAGGCCTCGAAGAGCGGGATCTCGTGCTCCAGGGACCACTGGTTGATCCGGATGACCGTCCCGTCGCCGATGCCGCGCTTGGGGAAATTGACGATCCTCAGCAGTGAGATCTCGTCCAGCGGGTTGGCGATCACTCTCAGGTAGCCGATGGAGTCCTTCACCTCCTTGCGCTCGAAGAACTGAGTGCCGCCCACCAGCACGTAGGGGATGTCCTCGAAGCGCAGCTGCTCCTCGAAGGCACGGCTCTGGGCGTTGGTGCGGTACAGGATAGCGAAATCGCTGTAGGGGGTGTCCTTCTTGAAGCGCTCCAGCTGGATGCGCTCCACGACGGAGGTCGCTTCCTCCTCGTCGTCCTGCACGATCAGCAGGTCAATGGGAGGCCCCTGCCCGGCGGCGGTCCAAAGCTTCTTCTCCTTCCTCACCTTGTTGTTGCCGATCAGACTGTTGGCAGCGTCCAGGATGTTTCCGGTGGAGCGGTAATTCTGCTCCAGCTTGATGGTGCGGCACCCCTTGAAGTCCTTCTCGAAGTCGAGGATGTTGCCGACGTCCGCGCCGCGCCAGCCGTAGATGGACTGGTCGTCGTCCCCCACCACGCAGAGATTCTGGCACCCCGCGGCGAGCAGGTTCACCAGCAGGTACTGGGAGGAGTTGGTGTCCTGGTACTCATCCACCATGATGTAGCCGAAGCGGTCCTGCCAGTGCTTGAGCACCTCGGGGTGGTGCTGTAGCAGCTCCGCCGTCAGCATGATGATGTCGTCGAAGTCGATGGCGTTGAAGGCCTTGAGCGCCGACTGGTAGCGCGGGTAGACGAGCCCGGCCATCATGTCGATGTCGTCCAGCGGGCCCGGGATGAAGCGCTCCGGCGGGATCAGCTTGTTCTTGGCGCCCGAGATGCGCCAGATGATGGCTTCCGCGTCGTACTTCTTCTGGTCGCAGTTCACCTCGCGCACGATCTGGCGCACCAGCCCGACCTGGTCCGCCGTCGAGTAGATGGAGAAATTCTTCTTGTAGCCCAGCCGCTCGATGTCGCGCTTCAGCACCCGGACGCCCAGCGAGTGGAAGGTGGAGAGCACGATCCCCTTGCAGTGCTTGCGGCCGACGATATGCTCCACCCGCTCCTTCATCTCCTTGGAGGCCTTGTTGGTGAAGGTCACGGCGAGGATGCGGTCCGGCGGCACCTTCAGATCCAGGATCAGGTGGGCGATCCGGTAGGTGATGACCCCGGTCTTCCCGCTTCCGGCCCCCGCCAGGACGAGGAGCGCCCCTTCGGTGTGCTTCACAGCGGCTAGTTGTTCCGGGTTGAGCCGGGATAAGTCGAGCATGGTAAACCCCTTGGAAATGCGATCCTTTTCGCGCGCCGGCCAGGACAGGAGCCAGGCAAGCGGGCGAAAAAAAGAGCCCCAACCATGACGGTCGCGGCCCTTCATAGTTACCAGAACCTGAGGGGCAATGCAAGGAGCTATCGACCTGCCGGGTTTCAATCTCGCGCACCCTGTGCTATAAACCGTGAAAGGTGAAAGGTGAAAGGTGAATAAATCGCAAAAGGCGAGAAAACGCCCAGGCCCGGTTTCCGCCTTTCACGGTTTTAGCCTCTTTCCACCTTTCCCCTTTCACTTTTCACGGGAGTTGACATATGGACACCGAAGCAGCGGCTCAGCGCATCGAAACCCTTTCCAAAGAACTGGAGCGCCACAACCGGCTCTACTATGAAAAGGACATGCCGGAAATAACCGACGCGGAATACGACGCGCTCTTCAAGGAGTTGCAGGGGTTGGAGGGGAGCTTCCCCGAGCTGGCCCTGCCGGACTCGCCGACCAAACGGGTCGGCGGGCGCCCCCTGGCCAAGTTTTCCCAGGTGCGCCACACCATGCCGATGCTCTCGCTGGAAAACGGCTTCACCGAGGAGGACATCCGGGACTTCGACGACCGGGTGAAGCGCTTCCTGGGGCTTTCCGCTGACTCCGCCATCGCCTACATGTGCGAGCCGAAGATGGACGGCGTTGCGGTCGAACTGGTCTACCAGCAGGGGCTCTTTGCCATCGGCTCCACGCGCGGCGACGGCCTGGTGGGCGAGGAGGTCACCGAGAACCTGAAGACCATGCGGGACATCCCCCTGCGCCTGCGCATGGAGCAGCCGCCGGAGCTCCTGACCGTGCGCGGCGAGGTCTACCTTCCCCTGGCCCCCTTCCGCAAGTTCAACAAGGAGCGCGAGGAGGACGGCCTCCCCGTGTTCGCCAACCCGAGAAACGCCGCGGCCGGCTCCCTGCGCCAGCTCGACTCGCGCATCACGGCAAAGCGCCCCTTGAGCATCTTCTGCTACGCCCAGGGCGAGACCCACGGCATCAGCTTCGCCTCCCAAAGCGACTTCCTGGCCCAGATTCCCGCCTGGGGGCTGCCGGTCAACCCGCTGGTGCAGGTCGTCTCCGGCATCGAAGCCGTCATCGCCTACTACGCCGACATGATGGCCAAACGCGACGAGCTCCCCTACGAGATCGACGGCGTCGTGGTGAAGGTGGACCCGTATCCGATGCAGCGCGACCTCGGCGAGAAGAGCCGGTCGCCGCGCTGGGCCATCGCCCTCAAGTTCCCGCCGCGCCAGGCGACCACGATCGTCGAGGACATCGTGCCCCAGGTGGGCCGCACCGGCGTCATCACGCCCGTGGCCCATCTCGCGCCCGTGAACGTCTCAGGCGTCATGGTCGCCCGCGCCACCCTCCACAACTGGGAGGAAATGCAGCGTAAGGACATCCGCAAGGGAGACACCGTGGTCGTGGAGCGCGCCGGCGACGTCATCCCGGCGGTCGTGCGGGTGGTCACCGAGAAAAGACAGGGGACCGAGACCGCGCTCGCCATTCCCGAGAGCTGCCCCGAGTGCGGCGGCGAGGTCGTGCGCATACCCGGAGAGGTGGCGGTGCGCTGCGTCGGGCTCGCCTGCCCCGCGCAACTGCGCGAGTCCCTGAAGCACTTCGCCTCCCGGCGCGCCATGGACATCGACGGTCTGGGCGAGAAGTTCATCGAGCAGCTGTTGAGCCTCAAGCTCGTCAAGGACGTGGCGGACCTCTACACCCTGAAGCGGGAGGACTTCATGCAGTTCGAGCGCATGGGGGAAAAGCTTTCCGATAACCTGCTGCACGCCATAGAGGGGAGCAAGTCGCGCGACCTGTCCCGTTTCATCTTCGCCCTGGGGATCAGGAACGTCGGGGAGCACACGGCGAAGCTCTTGGCGGACGCCTTCGGCTCCGTCGAGAACCTGGCCCAGGCGAGCGAGGAGGAGCTCACCTCCGTCCGGGAAGTCGGGCCGCAGGTGGCCGAGAGCATCACCGACTTCTTCAGGAACCAGGAGAACCAGCGGGTGATCGAGCGGCTACTGGCGGCCGGAGTGCACCCGTCGGTCGAGGAGAAAAGGGTCGGCGGCCAGTTCACCGGCAAGACCTTCGTCTTCACCGGGACCCTCACCCGCTTCACCCGCGACGACGCCAAGAAGATCGTGGAACTCGAAGGGGGGCACGCGGCGGGGAGCGTGTCCAAGAAAACCGACTACGTGGTGGCGGGAAGCGAGGCGGGGAGCAAGCTTGCCAAGGCTGTGCAGTTGGGGGTAAAGGTGCTGACTGAGGAGGAATTTTTGGAGCTGGTTAAGTAATCATCAAAATTCCGCAGATCAGCTGATATAGGTCTCAGGCCACTGGCGAGCGGAGTGATAAATCCGAAGGATCTCAATCCGCTCTCCTTTTTGGCGATAAGGAACGATATAGGGAGTGCCGTCGACAACAAGTTCCCTTGTACCTTCGACACGTCCCACCCGGCCAAGCCCCGGCAAAGTATCAAGCCGCTCGACCGCACTGATGATGGTCAATACCATTTTAATAGCAGCCTGTGGGTTGTCCTGTGCAGATAAGTTTCTACTTCATCAAGATCACGTTCTGCGCGCCTAAGCCATTTGAGCACGCTTCGCCTCCCACTTTGCTTTCACCTCTGCATGATCGGCAAACTCGGCGTTTGGGCTGTCGGCTTCATTAACAGCATCAAGAATCCCCCTGAGCTGCCATTCATTCACAGAGAGATAGGCCTCCAAAGCCTCCTCCGCAATAAACGATTTTGTTCTCCTCGTAGCATGGGCTAAGGCCTCAAGCCGTTTTTTGGTGGCTGGTTTGACCCGGAGATTAACTGAGGCATTTTTCATCATGGCTTCCTCCATTCTGACCCAATGTACCACGGCTTTCGAAGTAGTTCAACCTAGGTGAGCAGCTTGGGCCTTTTGGCATCCCGCGTTAGCACTCCGAGATAATCTCCCCATTAAGCCGCCCCAAAACGCTTCCGCTCCTCAGATCCATTCAACATCCCAACGTTCATCCCCCTGTGGCAATCCTGCGCTGCTGTGCACGGACTGATCACGGCCCACTCCTCCCAAAGCTACTAAAACTCGACTTTACAGCAAGTTAGCTGCCGGCACAGAACATGCTGACGCATTTGTTTTGTCTAACAATCCCACTATCACCTTCGCTATCGAGCTAAAGGAGATGCGACATGAAAACGACAAGATGTTTGGCCCTTGCGCTGGCACTCGGCACCCTGGCACTCCTTTCCGGATGCGCCGGGAACGGCGTGGCAATCCGCTCTGCCGAACGGGTTGCCATTGAACATCACAGCCAGGCGAAAGGCACTATCCACATCATGCCAATGAAGAAAGACTCGCTGGTAATAGAAGTGGAACCAGGTGTGACCAACCTGGACCCCGACTGGGCAACCTTCAAACTGAGATCGACCACAGCTCCGGACCGTGAAGCGTTAAAGCCTTCCGAGTTTGTCACTTCGGTCGACATCACCAAGCTCATGCAAGACAGGACAATTCAGGCTCTCCAGGAAGCAGGTTTCAAGGTTACCGAAGGTGACAGCATCCCCGGTGGTGTCGATGTGATTATCGCGCCATTACTACAGGCGGCCTTCGTGTCCCTCCCTAGTCCGTCGTCCCCTTCAGCAGTTGTGCGGGTCAGGGTGGATTTTAAAAACACCAAAACGGGTCTGAGTATCACAAACCTGATTGTCGGATACGGACAAAGCCTCCTTTATTTCACCCAGGCGCAAGGGCTCGAATGGGCGATGGATGAAGCAATGGCCAATTACCAGAGAAACCTTATCCAGGACACCAAGGATTTCCAGGGAAGCCTTTGAAAAGGGTAGCCTCCCGGGTCAGGACGCTTTGGAAGAGGAGAAAGGAAATGACAACGATACGGTTCACGATGCTCGCCACGGTGTTCGGCGCACTGACTATCCTCAGCGGATGCACTAGGTACGTCGTCGATATTCGCTCTGGCGAGCCTATTTCTGCCGGACATCAAGGTGAACGCATGGGCAACATCCATATTTTGCCTATTGAAAAAGGCCCACTGATCTATGACGTAGAACCGGGTGTGGCGAACTTGGATCACAGGTGGGCAATATTGAACCACAATACAGAAAGTACATCTGTCGATGCATCGCTAGCACCGTCTGAATTTGTCACTACCGCTGATCTGGCTGAACTCATGCGGGACAGAACGGTTACGGCTCTCCAGCATGCAGGTTTCAGTGTGACAGAAGGCAGCTCTATTCCAGACCAAACGGATGTAATCATTGTGCAGTCACTTCAGCTGGCATTCGTATCCCTTTCTGGTCCTAGCTGCCCTACGGCTATCGTGCAAACCTGGACACATTTCAGAGATGTCAATACGGGTGCACATACCACAGACATAATCATCGGGCATGGACGAAGTTTCCAGTATGTCACGCTGGAACAAGGGTTGGGAAGAGCGATGGACGAGGCGCTGGATGAGTATCAAGCCAAGCTGGTTCAGGACACCAAGGATTCTGTAACATACCTCGTTGAGAACCGCGCGTCTCCGCCCCGGAAGGAAGGTGGGGGTTACCGGGCCGGACCGGCAACCGATTCTGCTCTCAGGACAGACTAGCGACACACACGCGAAAAGGCGGGGGAAACCCCGCCTTTTCTATTTGCTGCGGATTTGGTTACGGCAAAGTGAAATAAAAGGTGGCGCCCTTGCCGGGCTTGGATTCCGCCCAGACCCGGCCCCCATGGCGGTCCACGATGCGCTTGACGGTCGCCAGGCCGATACCGGTCCCCTCATACTCGGGACCGTGCAGGCGCTGGAACTCGCCGAACAGCTTGTCACTGTACGCCATGTCAAAGCCCACGCCGTTATCCCGTATGTAGAACACTTCCTGGTCGGAAATGACCACCTTACTGAACTCTATGCGGGCAGTTGGCATTATAGCGGTGTATTTCCAGGCATTGCCCAGCAGATTCACCATCATCTGCCGTAACAGCGACTTGTCTCCTCGTACAAAGAGGCCTTCTTTTATGACAAACTCTACACAGCGTTGCGGTTCTGCTTCATGTAACGCACTGCAGGCATGAGACGCCAACTCGCTCAGGCTCACATTTTCTTTGGCCAGACTGGTACGGCTGACTTTGGAGAGTCCCAGCAGGCCGTCAATGAGTTTATTCATGCTCTGGCTAGCCGTGCGGGAGCGGTCCAGGTACCTGTGAGCCTGGGCCGGCAAAAGTTGCCCGAAATCATCGGACAGCATGGTGAGATACCCGTTGATGTGGCGTAGCGGCGCGCGAAGATCGTGAGATACCGAATAGCTGAAAGATTCCTGCTCCCGCAGGGCTGTCTCAAGGCTCACGGTCCGTTCGGTTATCCTCTGCTCCAATTCTTCGTTTAACTGCTTTAAGGAGACTTCGGCACGGAATCTCAGCAGGGCGATCGCCAGATAACCGGCCAGGCGCTCCCACTGGTCGATATCCTGCTGCGCGAAAGCCGACTTGCGCGCGTCGTTAAGCTGCAACAAGCCCAGGCGCTCGGTCCCTATGCTTAAAGGGATCAGCGCCACCGACTCGAACCCCTCCTCGGCGCAGCGGCGCCTGGAGCAAACGTGCCGGTCGCCCTCGGAGCTCGCGGCCAAGAGGTCCGTGGTGCTCTTGGTCCAGAAACTGCCTTGGGTTGTGAAGTACTGGTCCGGCGGCTCGACTCGCCCGCAGATGACATTGCCGCACACCCCCTCGATGATCGGATTGCCCTCGCCGTCCCAGATAACGGTTCCGCCTGCGTCGCGTCGGCTCAAGGTGCTCTCCGCACGGACGAAATCCTCGGAGAAGCCCTGGGCTTTAAAATAGGGATAATCCTCCCCGTCGCGCAGCCTGATCCCCACGGCATTGCAGTTGGATTTCTGCTTGAAGAAGCGCAGGGACGCAGTCACCATCTCGTCGATTCCCGAGCAGGCATTCACGATATGCAGGAATTCGATGGTCGATTCGCGCTCCTGTTCGGCGAGCTTTCGCTCGGTGATGATTTCCCGCACCGCGAGGTAGTGCACCGTCTCATCGTCGTCACGAAGCGCGGAAACGACCATGGAGACCCAATAGGTATCGCCGTTTTTTTTGCGGTTCTGCAGTTCGCCTTGCCAGACGCCGCCTGAAGTGATGGTGCGCCACAAATCGGCGTAGGTCTCCGGCGCGGTCAGCCCGGATTTGAGGAGGCGGGGGTTCTGCCCGATGACTTCTTCGGCGCTGTAGCCCGAAACTTCGGTGAATTTCGGATTGACGTATTCGATGACGCCGTTCGCGTCCGTTATGAGCACTGAACTGGGGCTTTGCTGGACTGCTTTGGAGAGCATGCGGATTTGATTGCATTGGACGGCGAGCTGCCGCTTGAGCAGGATGGTGTCACGATGCCTGCCTATCGCCTCTAAGAGAGCCTTTAGGTCGATGGGCTTTAGCAGGTACTGATTGATGCCGATCTCGATGGCCCGTAGCAGGTACTTGCTGTCGCTGACAGCCGTCACGGCGACGATGACCGCTTTGGGGTCGCTGCGCTTGATTTCAGCTGACATCTGGATGCCGTCCATGACCGGCATGCTGATGTCGGTCACGACAATCTCGGGGTGGTGCTCTCTGAAAAGCCGCAGTCCGTCAGCCCCGTTTCCCGCACTGTACACAGTCATACCGGGGTAACACAAGACCAGCGCGGCAGACAGGGAGTCTCTGAGTTCCCCATCGTCCTCAACGCAAAGCACCGAGACTGTCGCTGAAGGTCCGTCACCCGCTTGCATAGCTACCTCCGCCCGAATGCTGGCACGATCACTGCCGATTGTCGCGCGCACACTGCCTTCAGGCCGTGTTCTTCTGTCTGGAACGCTTGGCACAGGGAAAGACAGGGAAGCGTTCCTGCCTCAAGTCCCAGCAGCGTTGTGGATGAAGGAAAATCCCTAAGAGTAGGACGTCCAAAACCTTATACAGTATCATTGTAAACGTTAACATAAATTTGTAAATATTGCTTAATAATTATTTTCCAAGTTGCCGGGCTTGATCCTCCGCATCTTTGGGGTGACGGAATCCGAGAGTGTCCCGATAAGTTGAGGGCGACCGCAGGTCGCCCCTACGGGGCCCGATCGATACCCGACACTGTGCGGTCGCTCGCGCGCTGTCGAAGACAACACGTATGCCGCTAACAAACCGCCTTGCGCAGGCGCGGTCGGTTGTCTTTCAGGTAAGAAAAAGGCTCGCATCCCTGAATGGGAGCGAGCCTGATTTTTGATCCAGTCACGATTGAGTGCGATGGTTGTTTGCTGGAACCGTGTCATGTCCTACGTCAGTGCAAATTCAACTCTCCAAACAATTCATGAATGGAAGAGCCCTTTGCCAGTGTTCTTTCTCATCTGAAATTGGCAGTGATGCGGTTACTGCCCGTCACGTTGCTGAGTTTAAGTGTGGCGCAATAGCCGACCACGTGGTTATTGGCGTCGGTCCAGTTGACGAAGCGGTAGCCGGGCCGTGGCACGGCGCTGACGAAGCTGGTGCTTGCGCCGAAATTGACGGTCTGAACCAGGTCCCCGGTGACCTCCCCGTGGGGGCCGGCGCTGAAGCTGACCAGGTACTGGTTGATGGCGAATTTGGCGCTGATGTTCTGGCTTGCCATGACATTGGCCAGGATGAGCGGGTTGTCTGCGGTCGGGGTCAGCCCGCTGTCACCGGTCCAGGTGACGAAGTGGTAGCCGGTGTGGGGCACGGCGCTGACCGCGGAGCTCCATCCGCCAGGCCACAGGATCTGCGGCGTCACGCCGCGCAGCGCACCCCCGGTTCCCGCCCTGAAGGTGAGGGTGTAGGTGACCTGGCTGGGAGCGAAGTTGGCCGTGACGCTCAGTGAGGCAGTCACGTTCTTGTCGGTGCGGGAAGCGCTGGCCAGGCCGTCGCTCCAGCACAGGAAGCGGTAACCGGGGTTGGCTAGCGCTGTCACTTCGCTGCCGCTGGCACCCGAGCTGACCGTTTGCAGCCGGACGCCGCCGATCGTGCCGCCCGCGCCCGCGCTGTACTGCAAGGTGAAGCTGGCGGCGCCGTAACCGACAAAGGCCTGGATTCTGTTGTTCATGCTGTCCGACACGTACACGACCGTACCGGCCGCATTGGTGGCGATGCCATCGGGAGAGGAAAACTGCCCGTCGCCCGCGCCGGAGCCGCCCCACTCGCCTTTAAAGGTTCCCGCGCTGTCAAAGACCTCGACCCGGTCGTTCAAGGTGTCCGTCACATAGACGTTGCCAAAGCCATCCACCGCCACGTCATGGGGTACATCGAACTGCCCGGCGCCGGAGCCGAGGCTCCCCCACAAGGTCAGCAGGTTCCCGGTATTGTCGAACTTCTTGATCTGGTTCTCGAGGTCCGCCACGAAGACGTTGCCGCCGGCGTCGACGGCCAGGCCCAGAGGGCTCAGCCCGTATTGGGTCGTGTCCTCCCACTGCGAAAGGTAGTTTCCGGAGCTGTCGAATTTCTGGATTCTGCCGTTGGTCGTGTCGCTTACGAAGACGTTGCCGGCGAGATCCACGGCCAGGTCGCTGGGGGCGTCGAACTGGCCGTTGCCGGTCCCCTGGCTCCCCCACAGGGTGAGGTAGTTCCCGAAACCGTCGAATTTCTGGATCCGGTTATTCCTGCTTTCCGCTACAAACACCTTGCCGCTGCCGTCCAGCGCCACGCCGCTGGGAGCGCTGAACTGACCGTTGCCGGTGCCGTAATTACCCCATTGCCGCAGGTAGTTGCCGAGGCTGTCGAACACCTGAACCCTGTTGTTTCCGTTGTCAGCCACGGTGACGTCTCCACTGCCGGCGACGGCCAGGCCAATGGGAAAGGCAAGTTCCCCGTTTTCGGTGGTACCTCCCAATTGCGCGAGGAAACTCCCCGAGCCGGTGAACTTTTGGATCCTCTGATTGCCGTTATCGGCCACCAAGAGATTGCCGCTGCGGTCCAAAGACAGGCCGACGGGGCTGCTGAACTCCCCTGGATTGGTGCCGGGTCCGCCCCACTGGGTGAGGTAGGCCCCGGCGCCGTCGAAGACCTGGATCCTGTCGTTTTGGGAGTCCGAGACGTAGACGTTCCCCTTGGCGTCCAGCGCCACCCCTTCGGGGAACTGGAATTGCCCGGCGCCGGTGCCGGGGCTCCCCCACTGGGAAAGGTAGCCCCCGGTGCTGCTGAGCTTTTGAATCCTGTTGTTGTAGGTGTCGGCCACGTAGATGTTGCCGACACTGTCCAGCGCCACGGCGTTGGGGAAGCTAAATTGCCCGTCGCCGGAGCCCGGGTTGGTCCCCCCCCACTTCGCCAGGAAGACGCCGGAGTTGGAGAATTTTTGAATCCTGTGATTGCTGGTGTCGGCCACGAAGACGTTGCCGCCGGCGTCCAGCGCCACGCCGCAGGGATAGCGGAATTGCCCGTCGGCGCCGCCATAACTCCCCCATTGGGCGAGGTAGGTCCCGTCACTGGTGAATTTCTGGATCCGGTTGTTGTTCGAATCAACCACGAACACGCAGCCGCTGCCGTCGACCGCGATGGAAACGGGGCTGGTGAACTGGCCGTTGCCAAAGCCGAGGCTCCCCCACTGAGCCAGGACCGCGCCGGAGCTGTCGAGTTTCACGACCCGGTAGTGCATGGTATCTGCCACATAGACGTTGCCGCCGTTGTCCGGCGCCACTCCCAGGGGATTGAAGAACAGGTGCGGTATCCCCCACTGGAGTAGGTAGGCGCCCGGCGCCGCCTGGGCCTGGGCCTGCGGCAGAGCAAACAGCGGCAGCAGCGCCGCCAGGAAGACCAGGAAAACTTTCGTTAGACAATGGCTTTTCATTGGGCACCTCCCGGCTGGCTCCTGACGGGGAATCCATGCAGCGCCCCGTCGGGCCCCTGATATTTCCCGATGAAGTGAAGCGGCCGCAGTGCGACCTCGCTCCTTGGGTAGTTGGACGGGCCTTCCAGGTGCAAGACGAAATCCACGGTCTGCTGCGGGGCAAGGCTGGCAATCTCCAGACTGCTCCAGCCCTTGAAGAAGGGTGGCATGGGAGCCAGGGAGAGCGACAGGTTGCTTAGGGGTGCGTCCCCGGGGTTGCGAACCTGCAGCGAGAGGTCGAAGCCCGCTGTTGCGCCTGCGGCGCGGTAGCCGGTTACCGAGTGCGTCACGACCACCGGCGGCCCTGAGGCCCAGGCCCACGCCGCAGGAAGCAGCAGGGCCGACAGAATGAAGAGTCTGGTAAGTGTGTTTTTCATCTTCTCTCTCCTTTCTCTTTTATGGTGCACGTGCCTGGCGGGTTCACTGTCACACGATGCTCATTCAACTGAATCTACTATCAGTCGAGGTTCCCTCTGGTTGATCCAGATCTGCATGGTTAATTGCATGATGGGATCCTGCGATCCCGGTAACCTCCTTTTCTTTTGCTGGTTGTTGATGACCTCAATGATCGCGGGAATTGGGACAAGTGAGCGGGCCAGGCAGGTTGGAAACTTCAAACAGCATGCCGGTGCGGGTTCTCGGGGTTCAACCGCGCAGGGGCGCGGCACGGCGGCAGCCAGGTGGTTTTTTTGCCGGCGCTTCCTTTAACGGCATGTGCCTGCCCGGTGCACAAGGGATTGACCGGGGCTTGCCGCAGGACCCCGGAATCGTGGGTTTTATCGGCAGCTAGCCTGGCTGGGCTTTTTGGCAAGATTTGAACAGGGCGAGCAAGCAGGTAACGCCCACCCTGCCTGAGACTTTGCGCCGTCCCCCCCGCGAAGCAGGGGGGATAGACCACATCTCCCCGCGAAATTGGCCCATGGAGACTGTAGGTTACCCTCAGTCACCTGCACAGTATATGGAGGTAACTGATTGTAAAAATATTGTTCTAGATATGCTTGGGGGTGTCCATGGTAAAAAGGCGGGGCATCAGAATCTAAAAAACCGTAAAACTCAAAATTCCTGTCACAATAATTCTATCAAGTTAATTGGAAATACTTTTTATTGATTGACTTCCACTACGTCGAAGTCTATATTCAACATCCTACAGGATAAATTACCTTCCGACCTTAAAACTCAACATTCAAATATCACACTACAGTGCCTCCTATGCCGTGTCAAAACGCCGCGAATGCATCGAACGACCAGAAACAGGCTCCGAACCTTCCGGAGGCAGTGGCCGAGATGCGTCATCTCATCGGGAAACTCCAGCCCGATCAGCACGGCGACGCGCTCAGGAAGGCATGGGAGCAGCTCGACGCCGCCCTTGCCGAAGCGCCGGACTTCCCAAGCCTCCACGAGCGTCCGGGGAACATCCTGAAGATCCTTCCCAAGAGTCCCGGAACTCCCAAGCTGCCAGCCTCACCCGCGCGTTCCATCAGGTCCCTTTTGCGCAAGCTCTTTGCCGGCAGAAGCGCTGCGCTTGATGCCGTCACGCATCACGCGCCCTGGTCTGAGCCAAAAGATCTGCTGCACTCCGACCTTGCCGACTCTCTGCACGGCGTCTATCGGCGCAACCTCAAGCTGGGCCGCTATGACTATCTAAGCCCCGCGCTGGAACAGATAACCGGCATCGGCCTGGATCGCTTCGCCCGGTTGGGGCCAAACGGGCTGGTCGAGCTCATGCATCCGGATGATCGCACGCGCCTGCGCGAGCAGGTCGAGGCTGCACCCTTTCGGGGTGCGACGGGCGTCCTGGAATACCGGCTCCCCGCCCCGGACGGGGCGTACCGCTGGTTCTCCGACAGTTACCGGGTGATCAGGGACGAGGTGGGGAATCCAAATTACCTGGCGGGAAACCTGCGGGACATCACCGAGGTGAAAAACGCCCTGTTCTCGGCCAAAAGCAGCGAGGAGACCCTCAGGGCGCTGATAGAGCTGATGCCGGTCGGTGTCTGCCTGGTAAACTTCGACGGCAAGTTCGAGTACCTGAACCGCTTTTTCCTCGACAACTTCGGGTACGACTTGTCGGACATTCCGACCGTCCAGGACTGGTTCCTCAAGGCCTATCCCGACCCCGAGTACCGCGCCAAGGTCATCTCCGTCTTCAGGACCGAATCGGGCGGGACCCTGGAAAACGGGGCCCCGGTGCCGCTGCGCGAGACCACCGTGACCTGCAAGGACGGCAGCGTACGCCACGTGATCTTCAACAGGCAGCTCGCCCAAAACTACCGGGTCATCATCCTGACCGACATCACAGAGCGGGAGAAACTGCAGGGCGAGCTCCTGAAGCTCCAGAAGCTGGAGTCCCTGGGCGTGCTGGCCGGCGGGATTGCCCATGACTTCAACAACATCCTGACCGGCATCGTCGGCAACATCTCCCTGGCCCGCCTGCTCTTCGACGCCCATGACTGGTCGAGCGAGCTGCTGGAGACCGCCGAGAGCGAGTCCCAGCGCGCCGTCAAGCTCGCGGCCCAGCTGCTTACCTTCGCCCAGGGCGGCGACCCGGTCAAGAAGCTCGTCTCGGCGCAGGCCATCGTCAGGGATGCGGTTTCCTTCGCGCTCGTGGGTGCAAAGGTCAAGGGGGCGGTCACCCTTCCCGAGTCGCTGCACGCCATAGAGGCGGACGAGGGCCAGCTCGGACAGGCGTTCAACAACATCATCATCAATGCCCTCCAGGCTATGCCCGGCGGCGGGACACTGAGCGTTGCCGCCGAGAACCTGCTCCTTCCCCCTGAGGACGGGGCGCTGCTCCCCCCGGGAAACTATCTGCGCATCAGCTTCAGCGACCAGGGTTGCGGCATCGCCCCGGAGGACCTGGGAAGGGTGTTCGACCCCTACTTCAGCACCAAGCCGGGTGGAGCGGGGCTGGGACTTGCCGCCGCCCACTCCGTCGTCACCAGGCACGGAGGGAGCCTGTCGGTGCACTCCGAGGCCGGCGCAGGCAGCTGCTTCACGGTGCTGCTCCCCTCGACCGGGGCGCCCTTCCCCAAGAGCCCTCCCCGCAGGAAGCTGACGGGTGCCGCCTACAGCGCCGGTGGCTCCATCCTGCTCATGGACGACGAGAAGGTCATCCGCAACATCGCCTCGAAAATGCTGGAATGCCTCAGTTATCAGGTGACCACCTGCAGCAGCGGAGAGGAGGCCATCGCCCTGTACCGGAGCGCCCGGGACGCGGGGACCCCCTACCGCCTGGTCGTCATGGACCTCACCGTCGCCGGCGGCATGGGGGGCAAGGAGGCCGCCCGGCACATCCTCGCCCTGGACCCGGCCGCCCGCCTGGTCGTGTCGAGCGGCTATTGCAACGACCCGGTGCTGGCCGACTTCAAGCGATACGGCTTCCTGGCAGCGATGCCCAAGCCCTACCGGCTAAGCGACATGGAAGAGGTGCTGGCGAGCGTTTCCTAGCCCCTGCCATGATCTGTCCCCCCTATGGAATAGGGGGGAAGCTGAACGCGGTGAAGCAGGGGGGTGTTTTCGCCCGCAAAGAGCCCCCCTGTCTCGCTGCGCGAGCCTTCCCCCCTACTTCGCGGGGGGCCTCAGCCGAAGTCCTTCGTTACCTTACGGCGGTGTGGGCAGGTAAAAAAAAAGCCAGCTGCAATAGCTGGCTCGATCTTTGTCCTGACTGCAAACTCCCGGCCCTGGCTCACCTTGCTTGAGAGACCTGCTGGTTCCTGCCCTGCCCGGCTTCCCTCGCTATTTTTTTCAGCATGCGTTTGGCCTTCAGGTTCCCCTGATCCGCCGCCATCTGGTACCACGCCGCCGATTCGGAAAGGTCGCGCAGGTCCCCCTCGCCGAGATAATTCATCCATCCGAGAGCCAGCTGGGCGTCGACACGTCCCTGTTCCCCGGCCAGGCGGTACCACACCATGGCTTCCGTCTTATTCTGGGACACCCACCTGCCACTGCTGTAGCACCACCCCAGAAAGACCAAGGCATCGAGGTCGCCTGCCTCGGCCGCCAATCTGGCGCGGGCAACCCGCGGGTTTTCCTTTTGTTTCGCCAGGCTGACCGGGAGAAGAATCGGCAATGTGTCCTGCCGTTTGGCTGGCGCGACCTCTGCTTTGGCAGCGTTCTTCTCCACCGGGCTTGGGCGCGGGGGGGCGTCTCTGGCGGCCAGCAGTTTTTGTACACGTACGCAGGCCTTCTTGGCCTCGGCATTGCCCTGCTGCGCCGCCTGGGCGTACCAGCGCAGTGCCTTGGCAAGGTCCCGCGGCACTCCTTCTTCATAGGCGTAGCCCAGATTGTACCTGGCGATTTCGTGCCCGTGCTCGGCGGCCCTGGCATACCACGCCGCCGCCTGCACCGGATCGGGGGCAGTCCCCTGCCCCACCTGGTACATCCACCCCACGTTGACCTGCGCCCTGATGTCGCCTGCCTCGCCAAGGACCCGGTACTCCTGAAATGCCGCCGCGAAATCGCCCTTGTTGTAGGCTCGCGCCGCGTCGTCGTACGCTGCGCCGGCAGCCGTTACCAAGAGTGCCACCAGTGCCAGTGCGCCGGTTGCGGACACGATACTCTGAACAGTTTTCACGATGCCCCCCAGCCTCAGATTACTGCAGCTAGAACCACTTCACGCCCTGAAACCAGCAGCGCGGCGCGCGGTCGTCCGTCCCGTCGGAGATCCTGGCGGGCACCCCTCCGGTGGTCCAGGCGGCGCTGGCGCGCAGCGAGAAATTCCCCGGCACCCCCCAGTTGAGGCCGATGCCTGCGCCGGCGCGGCTGCGGGTCCCCTTGTCGCCGCCGTTGAACCCCTCGTCGTTCATCTGGGCCAGGCCCGCGTCGAAGAAGCCGGTCAGCTGGAGGTCTCCGGGAAGTACCGGTCTCAGGAAGGCCAGGCTCTGCCGGAGCTCGGCACTCCCCACGAAGCCGTTGTCGCCGCTGGCCTCGCCCCCGGGATAGGCCCGCACGCCGGCGGGTCCCCCAAGGGAATATTTTTCCGTGGTGTCGAGGTTCTTGAAGGCCTGCTGACCGTCGAAGGAAAGGAACATGAAGGTCGAGCCGGTACCCAGCGACTGCAGCCGTGAGAGATACAGGTTCGCCTTGCCGAACATCCCCGCGGTGCCAGCGTGTGCCGAGTCCTGGCCGGCAAGCTGGTCGTCCAGGAGCAGCGACCCTCCGCTCACCACCAGAGAGAGGTTGGTGACCCCGCCGCCGGCGAAGCCGTCCTGGGCGTTCATGAGCAGGCTCGCGTTAGCCCCGTTCACGTGCTTGGTGGAGGTGACGGACTGCACCGCGTCCCGGTACGACTTGTAGTCGTAGCCCAGCTGGCCGTACAGGCTCAGGATGCGGTTCACCGCCAGCGGCTGGGAAAGGAACAGGCTGCCGATCTGGCTGGTGCCGTTTTGGTTCAGCGCCTGGAAGATGTCGTCCAGTTGGTAGTGCAGGTAGGCGTAGGAGGCGCCCAGCTTGGCCCCGTGGCTGCCAACCGGCGCCTGGTAGGTGGCCTTGCCGGTGTAGAGCCCCTCTCCTCCGGTAAGGCCGTAGAGCGTGAGTTGGTCGCCCATCCCGAAGGGGTCGTTGACGTTCACCGTAGCGCCGCCGCGGTACTCCCCGCTGAAGCGGTTGCCGTAGTTGTCCGTAGTGAGGGAGAGCGATAGTGGCCCCTTCTCCTTCACGTTCAGCACCAGGTCGGCGCTTCCGGTGGTGGAGCCGGGTTGCAGGTCGGCGCTCACCTCGAGTCCGGGAAGGTCGTTTAGCAGCAGGAGCCTGTTCTCCAGCAGGTCATTGGCGATGATCGTGCCATGTTGCACGCCCCGCATGCCACGCAGTATCACGTCGTCCGCGATCCGGGTCTTCCCCGCCTTCTTGAGCTGTACCTTGTCCACGCTTCCTTCCAGCACCGCGATCTGGATCAGGCCGTCCTTGATCTCCTGGGGAGGCAGGTAGGCGTAGGCGACGAAGTACCCCTTCTCGTGGTAGTAGCCGGTGAGCGCCGCGCTCGCCTGTTGCAGCTGCTCCAGGCTCATCTGGCGCTCCTTGAAGGGCGCCAGGACTTTTTGCAGCTCGGATTCGCTGAATACCGTCGCGCCCGTGATGCGGAACCCCTTCACCTTGACCTGGACCCCGGAGGGCGCCTTGGACGGTGCTACGCTGGGCTGCAGTTCATTCTCGATGCGCGCCGGTTTCTGCAGCGGCGCTGCCGGCTTTTCCTTTACCTGGTCCAGCACGCGGCCGATGTCGTAGGGCTGTATCGGTCCCGCGGCGAATGCCGTGGCCGGCAGGATGGTCAGGGCCAAAATGGCGGCGATCTTTCTCATCATGACTGTTTCCTTTTGCGATTTTCTAGTCCCGGGGCTTGGGAGGCACCAACACCGGCGAGCTCTGCTTGTGCGCCCCCCCGGTCCCCGGGGAGCGGAGGGGCGCATCTCGCGTTATTTAGGCGGCCACGGCAAGGTGGGAGAGCCTGTCCACCAGTCCGCTCATGGTGCTAAGCGACAGCAGGTGGGCATAGATGAGAGCCAGGTAGCCCGGCCGGAACAGCGAGCCCAGCTCCTCGTCGGAGAGCGCCTGCAGCTTCTGCTCGTCCACTACGCTGAACCCGTTCAGGGCGAACTTCTGGCCGTCGTTGAGTTCCACCAGCGCGTCCATCGGCTTGAGCAGGTCGAGCTCCTGGAGTTTTGCGCCGAAGGGCGCGCCGTTTTTGAACTGGATGTGGAAGGTGCGCAGGAATTCCATGGTCTGCTTCATGAAATCGGTGTAGCCCCCCTCCTTGGTGAAGATCGGCTCGCCGTCCTTCTTGAGGTAGAGCCCGTCGAAGGCCTGGTCCACGCACACCGTCAGGTTGTCGGTGTCGTTTTCCGAAAGGATGAAGGGGTAGCGCCGCACGTAGGCGGGGATATAGCGGGCATCCCAGTTACCCTCGCCATCGACCATCAGGTTCTCGTCGGTGCGGAAACCCAAGAGCGCGATGGGAAGCACCGAGCCGTCGGCTCCGGTGGAGAAGATGATCGGGTATTCCTTGCAGGCCTCGAAGAATTCCACCGGGGCAAGGATGACGCTGTGTGTCTTGGCGGCGAAGGCATAGCCTTTGGGGCTCTTGGCGACGCGCATCTTGCTATGGGCTTCTCTGTTCAAAGCCATCGGTTCGCGATAAAAAAGCGGCTTTCCCTGGTTCACTGCCTGATTCTCCTTTTCCATTGCTTGCATCTCCTTTTGGTTAGCTACCAGTTTTTCATTCAATCTGCTTTTCTAACTGCCGCTATTGCTGCGGCAACTGTATGCCGGTGCCCTTGGTGTGCAGCTTGTTCCTGGAAGCTGCGTACTCGTCCACCGTGCTGCAGGTGGCTGCGGCCCTCTGGTCCTGGGTCATAGTGGCATCATCCAGCTTGAGGCCGTTGTTCCTCGGGTTGTAGATGCTAACCTGGACTGCCCTGACTGCATCCTGGGCGAAATCTTCAGCCTGCTCCCCGCTCCCGTTATCCACAAAGACGCCGTTGTTGCTGACGCCGGCCGTGAAGTGCTTGGTCTTGGTCTCGACGATAAGTTCCTGCCCGGGGGTCCCGATGGTACCGGTATTGGCAATGAGCGTGGTGACTGCCAGTGCCGTGATATTGGGAATGGCACTGATCCCGCCGCTTGTCACTGAATCGCTGGCGTCCAAGGTCACGTTTTCACCGAATACTCTGAAGACGTTAATATTACCTGCATCATTTATGATGTTCACATTACCGTTGGCTGCCGATACATTCAAAAGATTGACAGAATCGGCTTCATGTAACGTGATATTGCCTATGCCAGTACTGGTTGCGGTGACATTTGTTACATTGGTAGCAACATCCATACCGTTAGTCGTAGTTGCCACAAAATTTGGAGCATTGACATTGATTCCGCCAGTCACACCCTGGATACTCCCTCCCGAAGTGAGCGTTACGGTATCGGTAGCGTTGACGCTGCCTATGGTCAGGTTGTTCTTGTCAGTAACGGTTATGTTATTGCCAGTGGCGCTCACCGCACCCTGGAAGTCATTGGCTGCGCTGCTCAAATTCACCGAGCCGGCGCTGAAGCTTGAGCTGCCGGTCGTGGTCAAGCCGCCGGCTCCCTGGCTGATGAAGCCGCCCTGGACGATGGTGACAGCCTGAGCGCTCTTGCCGGCGCCCGGAGGGTTTCCTCCGGTGCTGCTGGCAACCAGGTTGCCGGTCACGGTGCCGGTACCCAGGTTCAGCGCGCCTCCCGCGTTGGCCGTCAGGTCGCCGGTCTGCACGGTACCGAGGGCCAGAGCGTTCTGGTCGCTGATCTGGGTGGCTGCGCCGCTCAGGTTCACCGGTCCCTGGAAGTCGTTGCCGGCGTCTGTCAGAATAATGGCTCCGGTTCCGGCGTCGAAGTTGGAGCTGCCGGTCACGGTCAGGCCGCCGGCCCCCTCGCTTAAGGCCCCGCCGTTGCTGGTGGCGCTCAGGGTGCCGGTCACGCTTCCGGTGCCGAGGTTCAGCGCGCCGTTCGAGATGGCCGTCAGGTTGCCGGTGCTGATCGTACCGAGTGTCAGGGCGTCCTTGTCGCTGATCTGGGTGGCGGCACCGGTCAGGTTCACCGGTCCCTGGAAGTCGTTCCCGGCGTCCGTCAGGACGATAGCACCGACGCCGGCGTTGAGATTGGTGCTGCCGGCCACGTTCAAGCCGCCAGCCGCCTGGCTGATGGCGCCGCCGTTACTGGTGGCGGAAAGGGTGCCTGCCACGGCTCCGGTGCCCAGGTTCAGTGCGCCGCTCGTAGTGGCGGTTAGGTTGCCGGTGTTGATAGTGCCCAGGGTCAGGGCGCTCTTGTCGCTGATCTGGGTGGAACTTCCGGTCAGCGTCACCACGCCCTGGAAGTCGTTGTTGTTGTCGGCCAGGACCATGGCGCCGGCCCCGGCGTTGAGGTTGGCGTTGCCGTCCACGGTGAGCCCGCCGACCGCCTCGCTGATGGCGCCGCCGTTGCTGGTGGCGCTCAGGGTGCCGCTCACGCTTCCGGTGCCGAGGTTCAGTGCGCCGCTCGCAATAGCTGTCAAGTTGCCGGTGTTGATGCTGCCCAAGGTCAGGGCGTTCTTGTCGCTGACCTGGGTGGAGGCACCGGTCAGTGCCACCGGTCCCTGGAAGTCATTGTTGACATCTGTCAAAATCATGGCACCCGTGCCGGCGTTCAAGGTGGAGCTGCCGGCAACGGTCAGGCCGCCGGTCGTCTGGCTGATGGCGCCGCCGTTGCTGGTGGCGGACAGGGTGCCGGCCACGGTTCCGGTGCCGAGGTTAAGTGCACCGATGGAGGTGGCGCTCAGGTCGCCAGTCTGAATCGCGGCGAGCGTCAGGGCATTCCGGTCCACGATCTGGGTGGCGGCTCCGGTCAGCGACACTGCGCCCTGGAAGTCGTTGTTGATATCGGCCAGGACGGTGGCGCCGGCACCGGAGTTGAGGTTCGCACTGCCGGTCACCGTCAGGCCTCCGGCCGTCTCTGTTATATTCCCGCCGTTAGTGGTGGCGATCAGGGTCCCGGTCACCGCGCCGGAGCCGAGGTTCAGAGCGCCGGTCGAGGTTGCCGTCAGGTCCCCGGTATGTACCGCGCCCAGGGTCAGCGCGTTCCGGTCGGAGATCTGGGTGACGGCACCGGTCAGTGCTACCGGTCCCTGGAAGTCGTTGTTCGCGTCGGTAAGGGCGATGGCGCCCGAACCGGCGTTGAGGTTGGAGGCCGCGGTCACCATCAGCCCTCCCGGCGCCTGGCTGATGGCGCCGGCGTTGCTGGTCGCCGCCAGCGTGCCGGTCACGGTGCCGGTGCCGAGGTTCAGGTCGCCGGTCGAGGTTGCCGCCAGGCTCCCGGTGTGCACCGTGGCGAGCATCAGGGAGTTCATGTCGGTTATCTGGGTGGCTGCGCCTGTCAGCGTCACCGCCCCCTGGAAGTCGTTGCCTGCGTTAGCAAGGGTGACGCTCTGGCCGGCGGCGCCGATTGTGGTGAGACCGCTGATGGTCAGGGCGCCGCTCTGGGTCACCGCTCCGGTGGCGGCTACGTTGAGGCTGCCGGCGTTGGTTACGGCAAAGCTGGTGGCGCCGCCGCTGGTGGAGAGACTGGTAAGCGGCGTCGTGCCGCCTACCGCGCCGGAGAAGCTGATGGTTCCGGAGCCGGCGCTCAGGCTTAATGCCCGCGCCCCGTCGACCGTGCCCGTGAAGCTGATGGCCGAGTTTGCCGCCGTCAGCGCCGTGTCGACAGCCAGGACTACCGTATCGTTGAAGGCCTGGCTTCCGGAGGTTTTGATGCTGGCGGTGTTGATGATCGTGCTGCCCGCCGCATCGGTGGTCAGGCTGGCAAGCGCGGCCCCCGCTCCCAGCGCCGCGTCGAACTGGGTCACGCCGGCGGAGTTCACCGTCAGGTTGCTTCCCCCGTCGACCGTGTTCTTGAACCAGATCTTCCCGGCTCCGGTGGAGGTGAGGGCCGTGTCGATTGCGCCCAGGGTCAGGTGGTCGTTGTAGGTTTGGGCGCCGCTGGTCCTGACGGCTCCGCCGTTAAGCGCCGTCGAGCCGGCCGCGTCGGTGCTGAGGCTGGTGAGCGCCGTGCTGCCGCCTACCGCCTGGCCGAAGGTGGTGAGCCCGCTGTCTGCCACGGTCAGGGCCGAGGCGCCGTCCACCGTGCCGTTGAAGCTGACCGCCACGCCGGTGATGGCGGTGTTTGCCGCCCCCAGGGTTACCTTGTCGCCGTAATTCTGCAGGCCGGTAGTGACCACTGAACCGCCGTTGATGGCGGTGGATCCGCCGAGGTCGGTAGTCAGAGCCGTCAGGGCAGTCGTGCCGCCGACCGCGCCGGCCAGCGTCGTGGTGCCGGCGCTGTTCAGTGCCAGAGTCCTGGCGCCGTCGATGCTGCTTGCGAAGGTGATGTTGCCGTTTGCCGCCCTCACGATCGTGGCGCCGCCCAGCGTGGTGGCCCCGGCCGCGAGGAAGTTGCCGTTGCCGAGAGTCGAGTCGTAGGTGCCGTTCAAGGTAACGTTGGCGTCGTTGTAGGTCTGCCCGCCGGTGGTCGTCACGTTCTTCAGGCTGACGGATCCAGGAGCGTCGGTGGTAAGGCTGGTGAGCGCTGTACCGCTCCCGACCGCGGCGTTGAACGCCGTGGCGCCAGCCGTATTGACTGCCAGGGCGAAGGCGCCGTCCACCGCGCCGCCGAAGGTGATGCTGCCCCCTGCGGTCGAAGCCAGCACCGTGTTGGTGCCCAGGGTGAGGGCGCCGTCAAAGGCCTGCGCGCCGGAGCCACTGATGCTCGCCACGTTGTCCGCGGTCGTGCCGGTTACGTGGAGATTATTGAGGCCGGCGAGGATCGCCGTGTTGAATACCGCGTTGCCCGTTACCGTCAGGTCCTTGCCTGCGCCCGTCACGCCGTCCAGGGTGACCGTGGAACCGGTGAGGTTAGTGTTTATGCCGAGGGTCAAAGCGCCGCCGTAGTTCTGGCTGCCCGCGCCGCTGATGTTCGCGACGTTGTCTGCCGTCGTGCCGGATACCTGGAGGTTCCCAAGGCCCAGGGCGCTTGCCGTGCTGAATACCGCGTTGCCGGTTACCGTCAGGTCCTTCCCTGCCCCAGCCACGCCGTTCAGGGTGACCGACGTGCCGGTCAGGGCCGTGTTAGCTCCCAGTGTTAGCGCGTCGCCGAAGTTCTGGGTGCCGCTTGTCGCCACCAGGCCGCCGTTGATGACAGTGCTGCCGGTTGCATCGGTGCTCAGGCTGGTGAGCGGAGTCGTGCCGCCCACAGCCCCGCCGAAGGTCGTCACGCCTGCGGTGTTGACCGCAAGGGTCTTGGCACCGTTTACCGTACTGCCGAAGCTGATGTCGCCCGCGGCTGTCGAAGTGAAGGTTGTGTTGGCCCCCAGAGTGACTGCACCGTCGAAGTTTTGTGTACCGGTTCCGCTGATGCTGGCCACGTTGTCAACGGTCGTTCCTGTTACATGGAGATTCTTGAGGCCGGCTGCGATCGCGGTGTTGAATACCGCGTTGCCGGTTACTGTCAGGTCGTTGCCTGCGCCCGTCACGCCGTTCATGGTGACAGTTGAGCCTGTCAGGTTGCTGTTTGCGCCGAGCGTCAGCGCGCCGTCGAAGTTCTGGGTGCCGGTGCCGCTGATGTTCGCGACGCTGTCAGAGGTCGTTCCTGTTACATGGACATTGCCGAGGCCGGTTGCACTAGCAGAGCTGAAGATCGCGTTGCCGGAGACCGTCAGGTCCTTCCCTGCGCCCGCCACGCCGCTTAGGGTGACCGTCGTGCCGGCCAGGTTCGTGTTCGCTCCCAGGGTTACCGTGTCGCCGAAGCTCTGGGTCCCGCTCGTCGCCACCAGGCCGCCGTTGAGGACCGTGCCTCCGATCGGGTCGGTGGACAGGCTGGTGAGCGGGGTCGTGCCGCCGACGGCTGCGCCGAAGGTCGTCACGCCTGCCGTGTTGACCGCCAGGGACTTGGCACCGTTCACCGTGCCGCCGAAGCTGATGTCGCCCACTGTCGAGGCGATAATTGTATTAGCACCCAGGGTGACGGCACCGTCGTAGTTCTGGGTACCCGTACCGCTGATGCTCGCCACGTTGTCATTGGTCGTTCCTGTCACATGGAAGTTCCTGAGCCCGGCTGCAATCGCCGTGTTGAACACCGCGTTGCCGGTTACTGTCAGATCCTTGCCCGCTCCGGTCACACCGTTCACGGTGATCGTGGAACCTGTGAGGTTGCTGTTCGCGCCGAGAGTCAGCGCGTTGTCGTAGTTCTGGGTGCCGACGCCGCTGATGTTTGCCACGTTGTCAGTCGTGGTGCCGGTTACGTGGACAGTTCCAAGGCCGGTTGCATCAGCTGCAGTAAATACCGCGTTGCCCGTTACCGTCAGGTCGTTCCCTGCGCCTGTCACGCCGGTCACCGTGACCGTCGTGCCGGTAAGTGTTGTGTCAGCTCCCAGAGTGACTGCATCGCCGAAGCTCTGGATGCCGCTGGTAGCTACTATCCCGCCGTTGATGACCGTGCTTCCGGTTGCGTCGGTGGTGACGCTGGTGAGCGGAGTCGTACCGCCCACGGCAGCGCCGAAGGTTGTTACGCCTGCCGTGTTGACTGCCAGGGCCTGGGAACCGTTCACAGTGCCGCTGAAAGTGATATTGCCTTGTGCGCCGACGCCGGTTGAGGCCAGCGCCGTGTCAGCACCAAGGGTGACGGCACCGTCGTAGTTCTGTGTGCCGGAACCGCTGATGCTCGCCACGTTGTCGGCAGTCGTGCCGGTTACGTGGACTTTACCAAGGCCGGTTGCGCTAACCGCGTTGAAGACCGCGTTGCCGGTTACTGTCAGATCCTTGCCTGCGCCGGTCACGCCGTTCATGGTGACGGTGGAGCCGGTGAGGTTGGTGTTTGCACCAAGGGTCAGAGCGCCGTCGTAGTTCTGGGTGCCGAGGCCGCTGATGTTCGCGACACTGTCAGTGGTCGCACCTGTTACATGGACATTGTTGAGACCGGTTGTATCAGCCGCGCTGAATACTGCGTTGCCCGCTACCGTCAGGTTTTTGCCTGCGCCCGTCACGCCGTTCATGGTGACCGTTGTGCCTGTTAGAGCCGTATTCGCTCCCAGGGTAACCGCGTCGCCGAAGCTCTGGATGCCGCTGGTCGCCACAACCCCGCCGTTGATGACCGTGCTGCCGGTTGCGTCGGTGGTCACGCTGGTAAGCGGAGTTATGCCGCCCACGGCGGCGCCGAAGGTCGTCACGCCTGCCGTGTTGACTGCCAGGGTTTGAGCACCGTTCACCGTGCTGCCGAAAGTGATGGCGCCTGCTGCTGTCGAGGTCATGGCGGTGTCAGCACCCAGAGTGACAGCACCGTCGTAGTTCTGTGTGCCGGAACCGCTGATGCTTGCGGCGTTGTCGGCAGTCGTTCCTGTTACATGGAAATTCTTGAGGCCGGCTGCAATCGCCGTGTTGAACACCGCGTTGCCGGATACTGTCAGGTCATTGCCTGCTCCTGTCACGCCGGTCAGAGTCACGGTCGTGCCGGTCAGGTTTGTGTTAGCTCCCAGGGTGACGGCATCGCCGAAGCTCTGGACGCCGCTCGTCGTTACCAGACCGCCGTTGATGACGGTGCTTCCGGCCGTGTCGGTAGTCACGCTGGTGAGCGGAGTCGTGCCGCCCACGGCGCCGCCGAAGGTCGTCACGCCCGCGGTGTTGACCGCCAGGGTCTTGGCACCGTTTACCGTGCTGCCGAAGCTTATGTCGCCCGACCCTGTCGAGGTAAAGGCTGTGTTAGCACTCAGAGTGACAGCACCGTCGTAGTTCTGGGTGCCGGAGCCGCTGATGCTTGCCACGTTGTCGACAGTAGTTCCTGTTACGTGGACAATGCCCAGGCCGGTGGCACTGGCATTGTTGAATACTGCGTTGCCGGTTACTGTCAGATCTTTTCCTGCGCCCGTCACTCCGTTCAGAGTGACCGTCGTGCCGGTGAGGATCGTGTTCGCCCCAAGGGTCACGGCATCGCCGAAGCTCTGGGAACCGCTCGTCGTAACCAGGGCGCCGCTGATGACCGTGGCTCCCACGGCATCGGTGCTTAGGCTGGAGAGCGGAGTCGTACCGCCCACGGCAGCGCCGAAGGTTGTGGTGCCGCCGGTATTGACAGCCAGGGCGTAGGCGCCGTCGACCGCGCCGCCGAGGGTGATGTTGCCAGATCCGGTCGACGCCAGCACGGTGTTGGTGCCCAGGGTGACGGCACCGTCAAAGGCCTGCGTGCCGCTTGTGCTTATGCTTGCCACGTTATCCGCGGTCGTGCCGGTTACGTGGAAGTTCTTGAGGCCGGCTGCAATCGCCGTGTTGAATACCGCGTTGCCGGTTACGGTCAGATCGTTGCCTGCGCCCGCCACGCCGTTCAGGGTGACGCTGGGGCCGGTGAGATTGCTGTCCGTGCCGAGAGTCAGCACACCGTCGTAGTTCTGTGTGCCGGTGCCGCTGATATTTGCCACGTTGTCGGTAGTCGTGCCGGTTACGTGGACTTTGCCAAGGCCGGTTGCATCGACATTGCTGAAGACCGCGTTGCCGGTTACCGTCAGGTCCTTGCCTGCGCCGGTCACGCCGTTCAGGGTTACCGTCGTGCCGGTGAGGGTCGTGTTCGCCCCCAGGGTTACGGCGTCGCCGAAGCTCTGGATGCCGCTCGTCGTTACCAGGCCGCCGTTGATGACCGTGCTCCCTGCCGTGTCGGTGGTCACGCTGGTGAGCGGAGTCGTGCCGCCTACGGCGCCGCCGAAGGTCGTGGTGCCGGCAGTATTGACTGCCAGGCTCTGGGCGCCGTTTACCTTCCCGCCGAAACTGATGTCGCCAAGAGCGGCGAGTCCGGTCGAGGTGAGCGCCGTGTCAGCGCCAAGGGTGACGGCGCCGACGTAGATCTGCGTGCCGGAGCCGCTGATGCTTGCCACGTTGTCAGCTGTCGTGCCGGTTACCTGGAGGTTCCCAAGGCCGGTTGCACTAGCCGTGTTGAAGACCGCCTTGCCGGTTACCGTCAGGTCCTTGCCGGCGCCCGTCACGCCGTTCATGGTGACCGTGGAACCGGTGAGGTTGGTGTTTGCGCCTAGAGTCAGCGCGCCGTCGTAGTTCTGGGTGCCTACGCCGTTGATGTTCGCGGCGTTATCCGCCGTCGTGCCGGTTACATGAACATTGCCTAGGCCTGTTGCATCGGCGTTGAAGACCGCATTGCCGGCTACCGTCAGGTCCTTCCCTGCGCCAGTTACGCTGTTCATGGTAACTGTCGTACCGGTCAGGGTCGTGTTCGCCCCGAGGGTGACTGCGTCGCCGAAGCTCTGGATGCCGCTCGTTGCCACTACCCCGCCGTTGGTGACCGTGCTTCCTGCCGCGTCGGTGGTCAGGCTGGTGAGCGGCGTCGTGCCGCCGACGGCGCCGCCAAAGGTCGTCACGCCCCCGGTGTTGACCGCCAGAGTCTTGGCACCGTTTATAGTGCTACCGAACGTGATGTCGCCCACTGTCGAGGAGATGGCAGTATTAACACCAAGAGTGACTGCACCATCGTAGTTCTGGGTGCCGGTACCAGTGATACTTGCCACATTGTCCGCGGTCGTTCCTGTTACATGGAAGTTCTTGAGACCGGCTGCAATCGCCGTGTTGAACACTGCGTTGCCGGTTACTGTCAGATCCTTGCCTGCGCCTGCCACACCATTTACGGTGATCGTGGAACCTGTGAGGTTGCTGTTTGTTCCAAGAGTTAATGCGTTGTCGTAGTTCTGAGTACCGGAACCGCTGATGTTCGCCACGTTGTCTGCCGTCGTGCCGGTTACATGGACATTGCCGAGGCCTATCGCGTCAGCGTTGAACACCGCGTTGCCGGTTACCGTCAGGTCGTTGCCGGCGCCTGTCACGCCGGTCAGGGTGACCGTCGAGCCGGTAAGTGTTGAGTCGGCTCCCAGGGTAACGGCGTCGCCGAAGCTCTGGACGCCGCTCGTTGCTACCACCCCGCCGTTGATGACGGTGCTTCCGGCTGCGTCGGTGGTCACGCTGGTGAGCGGGGTCGTGCCGCCCACGGCAGCGCCGAAGGTCGTCACGCCTGCCGTGTTAACGGCCAGGGTCTTGGCGCCGTTCACCGTGCCGCCGAAGGTGATATTGCCGACCGTCGACGTGAAGGTTGTATCAGCGCCCAGAGTGACTGCGCCGTCGTAGTTCTGTGTGCCGGTGCCGCTGATGTTCGCCGCGTTGTCAGTAGTCGTGCCAGTCACGTGGAATTTGCCAAGACCGGTTGCATCGGAGCTGAACACCGCGTTGCCGGTGATCGTCAGGTCCTTGCCTGCGCTGGTCACGCCGTTCAGGGTTACCGTCGTGCCGGTCAGGGTCGTGTTCGTTCCGAGGGTTACGGCGTCGCCGAAGCTCTGGATGCCGCTCGTCGTTACCAGGCCGCCGTTGATGACGGTGCTTCCGGCTGCGTCAGTAGTCACGCTGGTGAGCGGAGTTGTGCCGCCCACAGCGCCGCCGAAGGTTGTGGTGCCGGCAGTGTTGACCGCCAGGGTCTGGGCGCCGTTCACCGTCCCGCCGAAGCTGATGTCGCCCGCTGCTGTCGAGGCGAGAGTTGTGTTGGCACCCAAAGCGACCGCGCCGCCGTAGTTCTGTGTGCCGGAACCGCTGATGCTCGCCACGTTATCTGCTGTCGTGCCGGTGACGATGACGTTCCCTAGGCCGGTTGCACTAGCAGAGTTGAACACCGCGTTGCCGGTTACCGTCAGGTCCTTGGTTGTGCCAGTCACGCCGTTCATGGTGACTGTGGAGCCGGTGAGGTTAGTGTTTGCGCCAAGGGTCAGAGCACCGTCGTAATTCTGGGTGCCGATGCCGCTGATGTTCGCGGCGTTGTCCGTTGTCGTGCCGGTTACATGGACATTGCCCAGGCCTGTCGCGTCGGCGTTGAACACAGCGTTGCCGGCTATCGTCAGGTCCTTGCCTGCACCCGCTACGCCGCTCAGGGTGACGATCGAGCCGGTCAGAGTCGTGTTCGCCCCAAGGGTTACTGCGTCGCCGAAGCTCTGGATGCCGCTCGTTGCGACTGCCCCGCCATTGATGACGGTGCTTCCTGCTGCATCGGTGCTCAGGCTGGTAAGCGGAGTCGTGCCGCCGACGGCGCCGCCGAAGGTCGTCACGCCTGCCGTGTTGACCGCCAGAGTCTTGGCACCGTTTATCGTGCTGCCGAACGTGATGTCGCCCACTGTCGAAGCGATGGTTGTATTAGCACTCAGAGTGACAGCACCATCGTAGTTCTGTGTGCCGGTTCCGCTGATGCTCGTCACGTTGTCAATCGTAGTCCCTGTTACGTGTACACTGCCAAGGCCGGTTGCGTTGGCCGAAGTGAACACCGCGTTGCCGGTTACCGTCAGGTCCTTACCTGCGCCAGTCACTCCGTTCAGGGTGATCGTGGAGCCAGTCAGGGTCGTGTTCGCTCCCAGGGTTACGGCGTCGCCGAAGCTCTGGATGCCGCTGGTTGCCACAACCCCGCCGTTAATGACCGTTGCCCCGCCTGCGTCGGTAGTCACGCTGGAGAGCGGAGTCGTGCCGCCGACGGCAGCGCCGAAGGTCGTTGTGCCGGCGGTATTGACTGCCAGGGCGTAGGCGCCGTCGACCGCGCCGCCGAGGGTGATGCTGCCAGATCCGGTCGAGACCAGCACAGTGTTGGTGCCCAGGCTGACTGCACCGTCCAAGGCCTGCGTGCCGCTTGTGGTTATGCTTGCCACGTTGTCCGCAGTCGTGCCGGTTACGTGGAAGTTCTTGAGGCCGGCTGCAATCGCCGTGTTGAACACCGCGTTGCCGGTTACTGTCAGATCGTTGCCTGCGCCTGTCACGCCGTTCATGGTGACGTTGGAGCCTGTGAGAGTGCTGTTCGTGCTAAGAGTCAGCGCGCCGTCGTAGTTCTGTGTGCCGGTGCCGCTGATGTTCGTCGCGTTGTCCGCCGTCGTGCCGGTTACGTGGACTTTGCCAAGGCCTGTTGCATCGGAGCTGAACACCGCGTTGCCCGTTACCGTCAGGTCCTTGCCTGCGCCTGTCACCCCGTTCAGGGTGACGATCGTGCCGGTAAGGGTCGTGTTCGCCCCCAGGGTTACGGCATCGCCGAAGCTCTGGATGCCGGCGGTGGTCACCAGGCCGCCGTTGATGACCGTGCTTCCGGCTGCGTCAGTAGTCACGCTGGTGAGCGGAGTCGTGCCGCCCACGGCGCCGCCGAAGGTTGTGGTGCCGGAAGTAGTTACCGCCAGGGTCTGGGCACCGTTCACTGTGCCGCCGAAGCTGATGTCGCCAAGTGCGCCGAGTCCGGTCGAGGTCAGCGCCGTGTCAGCGCCCAGAGTGACGGCGCCGCCGTAGCTCTGCGTGCCGGAACCGCTGATGCTTGCCACACTGTCAGCGGTTGTGCCGGTGACGGTGACGTTCCCAAGGCCGGTTGCACTGGCCGTGTTGAACACTGCATTGCCGGTTACCGTCAGGTCTTTGCCCGCGCCTGTCACGCCGTTCATGGTGACCGTGGAACCGGTGAGGTTGGTGTTTATGCCAAGGGTCAGCATGGTGTCGTAGTTCTGGGTGCCGACCCCGCTGATGTTCGCGGCGCTGTCTGCAGTCGTGCCGGTTACGTGGACATTGCCGAGGCCGGTCGCATCGGCATTGAATACCGCGTTGCCTGATACCGTCAGGTCCTTGCCTGTGCCAGTTACGCCGGTCAGGGTGACGACCGAGCCGGTCAGGGTCGTGTTCGCCCCCAGGGTTACCGCGTCGCCGAAGCTCTGAATGCCGCTCGTTGCGACTGCCCCGCCGTTGATGACCGTGCTTCCAGCTGCGTCGGTGGTCAGACTGGTGAGCGGAGTCGTGCCGCCCACAGCGCCGCCGAAGGTCGTCACGCCTGTCGTGTTGACCGCCAGTGTCTTGGCACCGTTTATCGTGCCACCGAAGCTGATGTCGCCCGTCGAAGCGATGGTTGTGTCGAGACCGAGGGTGACGGCACCGTCGTAATTCTGCGTGCCGGTGCTGGTGATGCTTGCCACGTTGTCCGCGGTCGTTCCTGTGACATGGAAGTTTTTGAGGCCGGCTGCCAGCGCCGTGTTGAACACCGCATTGCCGGTTACCGTAAGATCCTTGCCTGCGCCGGTAACACCGTTCAAGGTGACCGTGGATCCGGTAAGGTTGCTGTCTGCGCCAAGGATCAACGCGCCGTCGTAGTTCTGCGTGCCGGAGCCGCTGATGTTAGCGGCGCTGTCCGTGGTCGCGCCGGTTACGTGGACGGTCCCAAGATTGGTTGCACTCGCCGTGAAGCTGGCGTCTCCGGCTACCGTCAGGTTGTTCCCTGCGCCGGCCACGCCGTTCAGGGCCACCGTCGTGCCGGTCAGGGTCGTGTTCGCCCCGAGGCTGACGAGATCGCCAAAGGACTGGGTGGTCGCGCTCACGGTTCCGCCGTTGATGACCGTTGTCCCGCCCGCGTCGGTGGCAAGCGAGCTGAGGTTGGTAATCGCACCGCCCAGCGTCGTGATCCCCTGGCTGTTCAGAGCCAGCGCGTTGCCACCGCCGGCTATCGCACCGGAGAGGGTGATGTTGCCGGCGCCTGCGGAGACGGTGAGTCCGCCGCCGTTAAGATTAGCCGCTCCCGCGATGGAGACAGCGCTGCCTGTCGTGGTGATGGTCCGTGGGCCGCCGCTGGTGGCGAAGCTGCCCGCTCCTGCCTGGACAAAGCCGCCCGGTGCGGTCAGATCGCCTGTCAGGGTCAGTACGCCGCTGTCGTTGGTGATGGCCACCGCTCCGCCGATCCCTGCCGTGCCGCCGCTGAAGCTGAGGCCGTCCTGGTCGCGGATGGCCAGGTTCCCGACCTGGTGGGTGGCGTCCATTCCAGCGATGCTGTTGAAGTTGTTGCCGCCGTTATTCAGGGTGATGTCGTTGGCCGTGGAGCCGGCATGCAGGGTCGTCGTGCCGGCAACCGTGATGGCGCCGATCTGGGTGATGTTGCCGCTGGAGACCAGTGTCAGGTTGCCGGCTACGGAGCCGCTGCCGAGCACCAGGGTGCTGCCCGAGGTAATGGTCAGGTCGTTGGCGTTGAAGTTCTGGGACGCTCCGTTGGCGTCGGTTACGCTGCCTGCCGCGCTCAGCACAACGTTGCCGACATGCCCGGAGTTGCTGGCATCGACGTTGATCGAGCCGACCGGCAGGCTTCCGGTTGCTGCGAGGAAGACGTTGCCAGCCGCGGCCGGAGCGGTGACGCTCACGTTTACCGCCGTGGTGGGGGTTACCGTGACCGCTGCGCCGTTGGCGCCGATGACGTCGCCGCCGGTGTTGTTGGTGACCGTGAAGTTGATCGTGTCGGCGGTGATCGCGCCGGTGCCGGTGATGGTCCCGTTGGAGCCGACGTTGCGTCCCGCGGTCAGGTTGGCGCTGCCGGCGGTGATGATGGGGGTGCCGGCCAGGACGATGTTCTCGCCGCTGATGTTGACCTGCCCGAGCCCTGCCGCGATGTTCGGGGTGGCGGCTGCCGCGCTGAAGGTGACGTCCCCTGCCCCGCTCAGATCATGGTCGGCCATGATGCTGACCGAGCCGTTGGAGGAGTTGATGCCGCCGCCTGCCGCGAAGCTGATGTTGTTGTCTGCCTCGACGAGCACGTTGCCGCCGCCGGAACTGATGGGCGCCGCTATGGTGACGTCCGCGGGCGGATCGATGGTGATGCTGCCGTTGTTGGTGCTGATGGCGCTGTCTATGGCAAGGCTTCTGCTCCCCGCCTGGGCGTAGGAGATCTGGCCGTGCGCCACGTTGTTCACCAGGCCGGGGCCGTCAATGTGGACCTTGGTGTCGCCGAAGGTGGCGGGATTCCCGGGGTTGTTGGATATGAAGATGTCGCCGCTGCTGCTGTTAATGGCCGAGACATGAATCGCGTCGATCCCGATCGGTGTGATCGCTGAACCTATGCCGCCGGAAACGGCGCCGGTGCCGGCGACGAGGGTGACCCCGTAGGCTCCGCTGATGCTGTTGCCCACCAATCCGGTGGAGGTGATCCCGGTGCCCGAGGAGAGCGAAACGGAATTGTGGAAGCTGTTGTCCGCGTTGGCGTTGATCTGACCGTTGAGGATGATGGCGCCCGGGGTCGCGATGTTCACGGAGACCGCTGCTCCCAGACCGTTGCCGTCGTGGTTCGCGTCGATGGTGATGTTGTTCAGCTGGACGTTTCCGGTGATGTTGTTGGAGATGTCCACGCCGCCGTCTGCGACCACTTGGCTGTTGGTCGCCATGTTGACGTCTTTGGCGTTCTGGATGGTAAGCGTGCCCGCCTGTCCGACGCCCGAGGTGACCGTCACGGTCCCGCCGCTGGCCACGACTACGTCATTCGCGCCGCCCGGGCTCAGGGTGAGGCTGCCGGAGCCGACCAGGCCGGTGGAAGAAACCGTGATGTCCGCGCTCGAGCCGGTCAACCGGGCGGCCCGGTTTGCAAAGACGCTGAAGCCTCCGTTGATGGTGACGTTGCCGTCGAGGCTCGCGGCGCCGGTTATGGTATCGCCGCCGCTGTTGTAGGTGGAGACGCTGGCGTCGTTGCCGATCAGCAGGTTCCTGGTGGCTGAGGCGGCAGCACCGTTCAACGCGTCGATGACGATGTCGCCGCCGATCGCGGTGATGAAGGTGTCAGCCGGGAGCGCGCCGCCCGGGTTGTTGCCGATGCTTATGGTGCGATCTGCCGCGGCGCCGTCCAGTTTGATGCTGATGGAGGTCTGGCTGGGGCCGCCCGTGGCGGAACTGAGGGTGCTGGAGGCCGCCGTGTCCACCGTGTTGTTGGACTGGATGGTGCCGGAGTTCATGATGAAGTCGCCGCCGGTGACGGACAGGTCGATCAGACCGGCGCGGGTCCCGTTTGCGGTGAGGTCCGAAGCGGTGACGATGTTTGCGACATTGAGGTCCCCCGTCACGGCCTGCGTGTAATTGCCGTTGGCGACGTTGATCGCGTAGGAGTCGCCGTCCAGGTCCTTGATGTGGAGGGTTCCCGACGCGGGGGTCGAGGTGACGGTCAGGTTGCCCGGCCCGGTGATCGTTGCATCCAGGTCATCGACGTTCGCCGTGATGTTCTCGGAGACGCCGGACTTGACCAGGAGTTCGGAGGCGCTGACGCTGCCCAGGTGGACGATATCGGCACCCGGCGTGGCCGCCTGCAGATTGAGTACGCCGGTGCCGACATCGAGTGCGGCAACCGGAATGGTCAGGTCCCCGTTTGCCGCGATGAACCCGAGATTGTTGGCAAGTCCGCTGGTAAGCGGAGCGACCCCGGTGACATTCAGGGCCTGGCTGCTGCGCACCCAGACATTGTGCCCCGCCCCCCCCGCATTGAGGTTGATAGAAGGAATGAACAAGGCCGAAGAGGTGTTGTCTATGGCGATCTCTGATGCGGCGCCGGTAGTGGTGAGGGTTAGGTTGCTTACCGCGGTCTCCAGTGCGTCGGAAGGCCCGGCGACGACGTTGTGACCGCCCGAGGTCACATCGCCGATCTTCGTATTCGCGGACAGACTCACCGCCGCTACGTTGGTGAGGTCCGAAGAGGTGATGTTGGTTGCGCCGGCGTTCCCGTCGACGATGGCGCCGTTTTGTGCCTGGATATCGATGGCGAAGTTCCCGCCGGCTCCGGTTGAAGTATTGCTGGTTGTCAGTGCGCCCAGGGTGATATTGCCGCCGGTTGTGCCGGTAAGCATCTTGATCCTGCCCGTACCGGCATCGATAGTGGAAGCGGAAGCCATGGTGATGGCGCCGCCTCCCGAACTGTCATTGTCAGCGGAAACCAGGACGTTGCCCGAGGTGGACGCGATGCTGCCCGAGGCGTTGAAGGTGATGTCGTTGTCTCCGGTCAGGGTGATGGCGCCGCTTGTGCTGCCCAGGGCGGCGTTGACCAGGATGTTGCTCGCAGCGCCTGTCGCAGTCAGGTCTATGGTGCCGCTGCCGCCGGCGGTTACCAGCGCTCCGATGGTCTCCGTGCCGCTGGCCGTGAGGCTGATGCTGCCGTTGGCCGCGGTCGTGATGGCCCCGGTGCTGGTCATCGCGCCGGCGTTGTCGATGATGATGTTGCCACCGCCGGCCTGGCTGATGCCGGTAATCGTCAGCGGAGCTGCCGTGTTGATCAGGCTTATATTGCCGCCCGTGATGTTGGTGGCATGGAAGCTTCCTACGGTGTTGGCATCGTCCAGGGTCTGGCCGCCGACGCTGACCGTGGTCAGGGTGCCGGTCGTGCTCAATGCGCCCAGCGTCTGGGTGATGACTCCGGTGGAGGTCAGGTTGATCGCGCCCGCGCTGCCGGCGCTGATGTCGGCCCCGAGCGTTTCAATGCCACCGCTCAAGGTAACACTGCCGTTGGCGGTGCCGATCGCGCCGCTGGTCGTGATGTCGCCGGTATTGGTGACCGTCACGTTGCCTGCGCCGGTCTCGGTGATCCCCGTGATGGTCAGCGGTGCCGCGGTGTTGGTCAGGGCGATGTTGCCGCCTGCGTTGGTCGCATTGAAGGTATCGACCGTGTTGGCGTGATTCAGGGTCTCGCCGCCGACGCTGCTGGTGGTCAGGGTGCCGGTGGTGCTGAGCGCGCCTGCCGTCTGGGTGATGGATCCGCTGGAGGTCAAGTTGATCCCGCCGCCGGTGCCGGCGCTGATGTTGGCACCGATCGACTCGATCCCGCCGTCCAGGGTGACGTTGCCGATCGCGGTGCTGATCGCGCCGGTTGTCGTGATGCCGCCGGTATTGGTAACCGTCACATTGCCTGCGCCGGTCTCGGTGATGCCGCTGATGGTGAGTGGCGTCGCGGTGTTGGTGAGGTCGATATTGCCCCCTGCGTTGGTGGCGTTGAAGCTAGCGACCGTGTTGTTGCCGCCCAGACCCTGGCCGCCGGTGCTGACCGTGGTCAGGGTGCCGGTGGTGCTCAGCGCACCGGAGCCGCTCTCGGTGATGGTGCCGGTCGAAGTCAGGTCGATGGCGCCGCCCGCCGCCGCGCTGGTGGCGCCGGTTATCGCGATGGCGCCGGTGTTGCCGATGATGATGTCGCCGCCGCCGGCCTGGCTGACCCCGGTGACCGTCAGCGGAGCTGCCGTGTTGACCAGGTCTATGTCGCCGCCCGTGATATTGGTCGCGTGGAAGCTCCCAACGGTGTTGGCGTCGTCCAGGGTCTGGCCGCCGGCGCTGACCGTGGTCAGGGTGCCGGTGCTGCTCAGCGCGCCTGCCGTCTGGGTGATGGAACTGGTTGAGGTCAGGTTGATCCCGCCACCAGTGCCGGCGCTGATGTTGGCCCCGATCGATTCGACGCCGCCGTCCAGGGTGATGCTGCCGTCCACCGTGCTGATGACTCCGGTTGTCGTGATGCCGCCGGTATTGGTGACGCTCACGTTGCCAGTGCCGGTCTCGGTGATGCTGCTGATGGTGAGCGGTGCCGCGGCGTTGGTCAGGGTGATGTCGCCGCCTGCATTGCTGGCGATGAGTGTGCCGACCGTGTTGCTGCCGCCCAGGGTCTGGCCGCCCGTGCTGACCGTGGTCAGGGTGCCGGTGGTGCTCAGGGCGCCGGTGCCACTCTCGGTGATGCTGCTGTTCGAGGTCAGATCGATGGCGCCGCTCGCCGCCGCGCTGGTGGCGCCGGTTATCGCGATGGCGCCGGTGTTGCCGATGATGATGTCGCCGCCGCCGGCCTGGCTGACCCCGGTGACCGTCAGCGTCCCAGCCGTGTTGAGCAGATTTATATCGCCGCCCGTGATGTTGGTCGCATGGAAGCTCCCTACGGTGTTTGCTAGATCCAGAGTCTGGCCACCGGCGCTGACCGCCGTCAGGGTGCCGGTGGTGCTCAGCGCGCCTGCAGTCTGGGTGATAGTGCCGGTGGAGGTCAGGTTGATTCCGCCGCCGCTGCCGGCGCTGATGTCCGCGCCGATCGATTCGACCCCGCCGCCCAAGGTGACGCTGCCGTTGGCGGTGCCGATATTACCGCTGGTCGTGATGCCGCCGGTATTGGTGACGCTCACGTTACCAATGCCGGTCTCGGCGATGCCACTGATGGTGAGCGCTACTCCGTTGGTCAGGGCGATGTCGCCGCCTGCGTTGCTGGCGTTGAAGGTGCCGACCGTGTTGCTGCCGCCCAGGGTCTGGCCGCCTGCGCTGGCCGTAGCCAGGGTGCCGGTGGTGCTCAGTGCGCCGGAGCCGCTCTCGGTGATGCTGCCGCTCGAGGTGAGGTCGATAGTGCCGCCCGCTGCTGCGCTGGTGGCGCCGGTTATCGCCAGGGCGCCGGTGTTGTCGATGACTATGTTCCCGCCGCCGGCCTGGCTGATGCCGGTGACCGTCAGCGTCCCTGCCGCGTTGATCAGATTTATGTCGCCGACCGTGATGTTAGTGGCGTGGAAGCTCCCCACAGTGTTGGCGCCGTCCAGGGTTTGGCCGCCGACGCTGACCGTGGTCAGGGTGCCGGTGGTGCTCAGCGCGCCGGCCGCCTGGGTGATGGTGCCGGTAGAGGTCAGGTTGATCCCGCCGCCCAAGCCGGCGCTGATGTCCGCGCCGATCGATTCGACGCCGCCGTCCAAGGTGACGCTGCCGTTGGCAGTGCCGATAGCGCCGCTGGTCGCGATGTCGCCGGTATTGGTGACGGTCACGTTGCCCGCGCCGGTCTCGCTGATCCCCGTGACGGTCAGCGGTGCCGCGCTGTTGGTCAGCGCGATGTCGCCGCCGCCTGCGTTGGTCGCGTTGAAGCTGGCGACCGTGTTGGCCTGATTCAGGGTCTGACCGCCGACGCTGACCGTGGTCAGGGTGCCGGTGGTGCTCAGTGCTCCTGCCGTCTGGGTGATGGAACCGCTGGAGCTCAGGTTGATCCCGCCGCCGGTGCCGGCACTGATGTTGGCCCCGATCGATTCGATCCCGCCGTCCAGGGTGACGTTGCCGATAGCGGTGCTGATCGCGCCGGTTGTCGTGATGCCGCCGGTATTGGTAACCGACACGTTGCCTGCGCCGGTCTCGGCGATGCCGCTGATGGTGAGCGGTGCCGCGGCGTTGGTGAGGTCGATGTTGCCGACTGCGTTGGTCGCGTTGAAAGTGCCGACCGTGTTGCTGCCGCCCAGGGTCTGGCCGCCTGTGCTGACCGTGGTCAGGGTGCCGGTGGTGCTCAGCGCGCCGGAGCCGCTCTCGGTGATGGTGCCGGTCGAGGTCAGGTCGATGGCGCCGCCCGCCGCCGCGCTGGTGGCGCCGGTTATCGCTATGGAGCCGGTGTTGCCGATGATGATGTCGCCGCCGCCCGCCTGGCTGACCCCGGTGACCGTCAGCGGAGCTGCCGTGTTGACCAGGTCTATATCGCCGGCCGTGCTGTTGGTCGCGTGGAAGCTCCCCACGGTGTTGGCGTCGTCCAGGGTCTGGCCGCCGACGCTGACCGTGGTCAGGGTACCGGCGGTGTTCAAGACGCCCAGCGTCTGGGTGATGGAGCCGCTGGAGGTCAGGTTGATACCGCCGCCGGTGCCGGCGCTGATGTTGGCCCCGATCGATTCGACGCCACCGTCCAGTGTGATGCTGCCATCGACCGTGCTGATGGCTCCGGTTGTCGTGATGCCGCCGGCATTGGTGACGCTCACGTTGCCGGTACCGGTCTCGGTGATGCTGCTGATGGTGAGCGGTGCCGCGGCGTTGGTCAGGGCGACGTCGCCGCCTGCATTGCTGGCGACGAGTGTGCCGACCGTGTTGCTGCCGCCCAGGGCCTGGCCGCCCGTGCTGACCGTGGTCAGGGTGCCGGTGGTGCTCAAGGCGCCAGAGCCGCTCTCGGTAATGCTGCCGCTGGAGGTCAGGTCGATGGCGCCGCCCGCCGCCGCGCTGGTGGCGCCGGTTATCGCGATGGCGCCGGTGTTGCCGATGATGATGTCGCCGCCGCCGGCCTGGCTGACCCCGGTGACCGTCAGAGGAGCTGCCGTGTTGAGCAGGTTTATATCGCCGCTCGTGATGTTGGTCGCATTGAAGCCTCCCACGGTATTGACGAGATCCAGGGTCTGGCCGCCGGCGCTGACCGTGGTCAGGGTGCCGGTGGTGCTCAGCGCGCCTGCCGCCTGGGTGATGCTGCCTGTGGAGGTCAGGTTTATCCCGCCGCCGCTGCCGGCGCTGATGTCCGCGCCGATCGATTCGACGCCGCCGTCCAGGGTGACGCTGCCGTTGGCGGTGCCGATATTTCCGCTTGTCGTGATGCTGCCGGTATTGGTGACGCTCACATTGCCGATGCCGGTCTCGGAGATCCCGCTGATGGTGAGCGTTGCGGCGTTAGTCAGGGTGATGTCCCCGCCTGCATTGGCCGCGTTGAAGGTGCCGACCGTGTTGCTGCCGCCCAGGGTCTGGCCGCCGGCGCTGGCCGTGGCCAGGGTGCCAGTGGTGCTCAGGGCGCCGGTCCCGCTTTCGGTGATGCTGCCGCTCGCGGTCAGGTCTATGGTGCCGCCCGCTGCGGCGCTGGTGGCGCCGGTTATCGCCAGGGTGCCGGTGTTGTCGATGACGATGTCGCCGCCTGCCTGGCTAACCCCGGTGACCGTCAGCGTCCCTGCCGCGTTGGTCAGGTCGATATTGCCGCTCGTGATGTTGGTCGCGTGGAAGCTCCCCACGGTGTTGGCTTGATCCAGGGTCTGGCCGCCGGCGCTGCTGGTGGTCAAGGTGCCGGTGGTGCTCAATGCGCCTGCCGTCTGGCTGATGGTGCCGGTAGAGGTCAGGTTGATCCCGCCGCCCAAGCCGGCGCTGATGTTGGCCCCGAGCGATTCGACGCCGCCGTCCAGGGTGACGCTGCCGTTCGCAGTGCCGATCGCGCCGCTGGTCGTGATGTCGCCGGTATTGGTGACCGTCACGTTGCCTGCGCCGGTCTCGCTGATCCCCGTGATGGTGAGCGGTGCCGCGGTGTTGGTCAGCGCAATGTCGGCGCCGCCAGAGTTGGTCGCGTTGAAGCTGGCGACCGTGTTGGCCTGATTCAGGGTCTGACCGCCGACGCTGCTGGTGGTCAGGGTGCCCGTGGTGCTCAGAGCGCCTGCCGTTTGGGTGATGGAAGCGCTGGAGGTCAGGTTGATCCCGCCGCCGGTGCCGGCACTGATGTTGGCCCCGATCAATTCGACCCCGCCGTCCAGGGTGACGTTGCCGGTCGCGGTGCTGATCGCGCCGGTTGTCGTGATGCCGCCGGTATTGGTAACCGACACGTTGCCTGCGCCGGTCTCGGTGATGCCGCTGATGGTGAGTGGCGTCGCGGCGTTGGTGAGGTTGATATTGCTGCCTGCGTTGGTGGCGTTGAAGCTAGCGACCGTGTTGTTGCCGCCCAGGGCCTGGCCGCCGGTGCTGACCGTGGTCAGGGTGCCGGTGGTGCTCAGCGCACCGGAGCCGCTCTCGGTGATGGTGCCGGTCGAGGTCAGGTCGATGGCGCCGCCCGCCGCGGCGCTGGTTGCACCGGTTATCGCAATGGCGCCGGTGTTGCCGATGATAATGTCACCGCCGCCGGCCTGGCTGACCCCGGTGACCGTCAGGGGACCTGCCGAGTTGACCAGGTCGATATTGCCGCTCGTGATGTTGCTGGCGTGGAAGCTCCCCACGGTGTTGGCGCCGTCCAGGGTCTGGCCGCCGGCGCTGCTGGTGGTCAGGGTGCCGATGGTATTCAGGGCGCCGGACCCGCTCTCGGCAATGGTGCTCGTCGAGGTCAGGCCGATGGCGCCGCCCCCCGCCGCGCTGGTGGCGCCGGTTATCGCCAGGGCGCCGGTGTTGTCGATGGAGACGCTGCCGCCGCCGGCCTGGCTGACACCGGTGACCGTCAGCGTACCTGCCGCGTTGACCATATCTATATTGCCGCCCGTAATGTTGCTGGCGTTGAAACTGCCGACAGTGTTGGGGCCATCCAGGGTCTGGCCGCCCGCGCTGCTGGTGGTCAGGGTGCCCGTGGTGCTCAAGGCACCGGTGCCACTCTCGGTGATGCTGCCGCTCGAGGTCAGGTCGATGCTGCCGCCCGCCGCCGCGCTGGTGGCGCCGGTTATCGCCAGGGCACCGGTGTTGCCGATAATGACATCATTGCCGCCGGCCTGGCTGACACCGGTGACCGTCAGCGTCCCTGCCGTGTTGACCAGGTCGATGGCGCCGCCCGTGATATTGGTCGCATTGAAGCTTCCCACGGTGTTGGCGTCGTCCAGGGTCTGGCCGCCGGCGCTGCTGGTGGTCAGGGTGCCGGTGGTGCTGAGCGCGCCTGCCGTTTGGGTGATGGAACCGGAGGAAGTCAGGTTGATCCCACCTGCGCTGCCGGCGCTGATGTTGGCCCCGATCGATTCGGCGCCGCCGTCCAGGGTGACGTTGCCATTGGCCGTGCTGATCGCTCCAGTTGTCGTGATGCCGCCGGTATTGGTGACGCTCACGTTGCCGGCGCCGGTCTCGGCAATGCCGCTGATAGTGAGCGGTGCCGCGGCGTTGGTCAAAGCGATGTCGCCGCCGGCGTTAGTGGCGTTGAAGCTTCCGACCGTGTTGGCGCCGGCAAAAGTCTGGCCGCCGACAGAACTGGTGGTGAGAAGACCCGTGGTATTCAACGCTCCAGAGGTCTGGGTGATGGTGCCGCTGGAGATCAGGTTGATCGAGCCCCCGGTCCCCGCGCTGATCCCCGCGCCGATTGACTCTACGCCGCCGCTCAGGGTGACGTTGCCGTCGACGCTGCTGATTACGCCGCTCGTCGTGATGCCACCGGTATTGGTGACGCTCACGTTGCCCGAGCCGGTCTCGGTGATGCTGCTGATGGTGAGCGGTGCCGCGGCGTTGTTGAGAGTGATGTCGCCGCCTGCGTTGCTGGCGTCGAAGAGGCCGACCGTGTTGCTGCCGCCGAGCGTCTGGCCACCCACGCTGCTCGTAGTCAAGGTGCCGGTGGTGCTCAGGACGCCGGATCCGCTCTCGGCTATGGTGCTCGTCGAGGTCAGGTCGATGGCGCCGCCCGCCGCTGCGCTGGTGGCACCGGTTATCGCTATCGCCCCGATGTTGTCGATGGAGACGCTTCCTCCGCCGGCCTGGCTGACCCCGGTGATCGTCAGCGGAGCTGCCGTGTTGACCAGGTCTATGTTGCCGCCCGTGATGTTGCTCGCATGCAAGCTGCCGACCGTGTTGCCGCCGTCCAGCGTCTGGCCGCCCGCGCTGACCGTCGTCAGGATGCCAGTCGTGCTCAGGGCACCGGAGCCGCTCTCGGCGATGGTGCCGGTCGAGGTCAGGTCGATGGCGCCGCCCGCCGCCGCGCTGGTGGCGCCGGTTATCGCAATGGCGCCGGTGTTGCCGATGATGACGTCGCCGCCGCCGGCCTGGCTGACCCCGGTGACCGTAAGCGGAGCTGCCGTGTTGACCAGGTTTATATCGCCGCCCGTGATGTTGCTGGCGTGGAAGCTCCCCACCGTGTTAGGGCCGTCCAGGGTCTGGCCGCCGACGCTGATCGTGGTCAGGGTGCCGGTGCTGCTCAAGGCGCCTGCCGTCTGGGTGATGATGCCGGTGGAGGTCAGGTTGATCCCGCCGCCGCTGCCGGCGCTGATGTTGGCCCCGATCGATTCGACGCCGCCGTCCAGGGTGACGCTGCCGTTGGCGGAGCCGATCGCGCCGCTCGTCGTGATGCCACCGGTATTGGTGACGGTTACGTTGCCGGCGCCGGTTTCGGTGATCCCCGTGATGGTGAGCGGTGCCGCGGTGTTGGTCAGCGCGATGTCGCCGCCGCCTGCGTTGGCCGCGTTGAAGCTGGCGACCGCGTTGGCCTGGTTCAGGGTCTGGCCGCCGACGCTGCTGGTGGTCAAGGTGCCGGTGGTGCTCAAGGCACCGGCCGTCTGGGTGATGGCGGCTCCGGAGGTCAGGTCGATCGCGCCGGCGGCGCTGGCGGTGAGGTTCGCGCCGAGCCCGATGGCCGCGCCTGCGTTAAGTGCGATACCACCCGTGGTGGCGGTGAGGTCCGCATCCACCGTGACGCCGGCGTTGGCGTTGGCAATGATTCCCTTGTTGAAGACTGAGGCGTCGGTGGCAAAGGAGACGGCTGCGCCGGAATTGATGGTGACCGCGCCGCTATTGGTGGAGTTGGCGTCGCTGATGCCGTCGACCGTGACGGCGCCGCCGGCGGTGGTCGTGTGCAAGGTAAGGCCGGCGGCGCTGATCCGCCCCAGTTCGCTGTCGTCGATCTGCATCTGCCCCGCGGTGGCGCCCAGGCCGAGCGAGCCTCCTCCGCTGACATTGATCGTGGTGACTGCCCCCCCGCTGTTGAGGCTGCCCGCCAGGTTCAGGTCGGCTGCGGTGACATTCAGGGCGTGCCCCGTGGTAGATATGGTCTGAGCGCCGGCAACCGTCAGGGTTCCGATCCCGTCGCCGTCCCGGTCGGCGTTCAGAGTGGTGCTGCCGTTGCTGGTCAGGCTCTCGTCGATGGCAAGTCCGTGCTGGGACTGCAGCGTCAAGGTCCCCGCGGCGCTGGTCATCGCTGCGCCCGAGTCGAGTGTCAGCGTGGCGAGACCGCCGGAGCTGGCGTCGCCGGCCGAGACGCTGGCGCCAGAGCCGAAGCTGATGGCGCCGACCGTGGCGCTGAGGGTCAGGTCCTTGTCGGTTGCGGTGGAGAGGGTCCCTCCGACCGTCATGGCATGGTTCGCCGTGGCGTCCAGGGCGCCGGCGAAGGCGTTGGAGCCGGTAAAGGCGATGTCGTGTCCGCCCGTCAGTGTCACGTCGCCCAGTGCCGCGTGCGCGGTCACGCCACTGACTGCCAGGTCGCCGGCACCCGTCGTTACGAACGTGGTGCCGTTGGCGGCGCCCATGCGGCCGAGTTCGGCGTCGCTCACCGACATCTGCCCGGCGCCCGCGCCCAATCCGAGACTGCCCGCGTTGCTGGCGCCGATGCTGACCGCGCCGGCGCTGCTCAGGCTGCCGGTCAATACCAGGTCGGCAGCGGTAATCCCGATGTCGCCGGAGCCGACCGTGGCAACCGTCTTGTTACTGGCTACCGTCAGGGTTCCGGTGCCGTCGCCGTCCTGATCGGCGTTGATGGTTACTGCGCCGTGCGCCGTCAGGTCCTGGTTGATGTCCATCCCTGCCTGCGAGTCGAGCGTCAGCGTGCCGGCGGCGCTGGTCATCGCGGCAGCCGAGTTGAGGCTCAATAGCGCCGTGCCGCCGGAGGTGTTGTCGCCGGCCGAGACGGAGGCGCCGGCGCCGAAGCTGATGGCGCCTGCCGTTGCCGTCAGGGTCAGGTTCTTGTCGGTCGCCGTCGAGAGGGCGCCGCCTACCGTCATGGCGTTTGCTGCCGTGGCGTCCAGGGTGCCGGCGAAGGCGTTGGTCCCGGTGAAGGCGATGTCGTGCCCGCTGGTGAGGGTCAGGTTGCCCAGCGCGGCGTGTGCGGCGACGCTGTCAACCGCCAGGTCCCCGGTGCTGCCGGTCGTTACGAACTGGGTGCCGTTGGCGGCGGTGATGCTGCCAAGCTCGGCGTCGGATACCGACATCTGCCCGGCGCCCGCGCCCAGCCCCAGGGAGCGGCCGTTGCTGGCGGTGATGCTGACCGTTCCGACGCTGTTGAGATTGCCGGCTAGGACCAGGTCGGATGCGGTGATCCCTATGTTGCCGGAGACCGCCGTCGCGACCGTCGCGCCGCCACCCACCGTCAGGGCCCCGGCGCCGTTGCCGTCCTGGTCGGCGTTGAGGGTGATGTTGCCGTGGGCGGTCAGATCATGGTTGATGGCCAGGCCGGCCTGGGAGTTCAAGGTCAGGGCGCCGGCATCCGTCATCGTGGCGCCGGAGTTCAAGGTCAGCACGGCGCTGCCGCCCGGGGTGGTGTCGCCGGCCGAAACTACGGTGCCCGCGTCGAAGACGATGGAGCCGGCCGTCGCGGTCAGTGTCAGGTCCTTGCTCGTTGCCGTGGCGAGCGTTCCGTAAACCGTGATGCCGTGAGCCGCTGTCGCGTCCAGGGTGCCGGCAAAGGCATTGCCGGTGCTGAACTGGATGTCGTGCCCGCCGGTGAACGTCACGTTCCCGAGTCCCGCGTGGGCGGCGACGCTGTCGATCACCATGTCGCCGCCGGTCGTGACGAAGCTGGTGCCGGTGGCGCTGATGCGCCCGAGCTCTGCGTCGGAAATCGACATCTGGCTGGTGCCCAGGCCAAGACCCAGGCCGCCCGCGGCGCTGGTGGTGATGCTGAGCGTCCCGACGCTGTTCAGGTTGCCGCCCAGCACCAGGTCCGCGGCGGTGATGCCGATGTTGCCGGAGCCGACCGTGGCGACGGTGTCGCCCGCCGCGACGGTCAGCGAACCGCTGGCGTTCCCGTCGTTGTCCGCGTTGACCGTGATGGTGCCGGCGCTGGCGGTGAGGTTGTCGCTGATCTGGACCCCGTTGCCGGCGAGCAGCGCCAGGTCGTTGTTCGCGACTATCTCGCCGTTGGCGCCTGCCGCCCCGTTTTTCAGGGTGATGGAGCCGGCCGTGGCGGTCAGGGTGCGCGCGCCGGAGAAGCTGATGCCGTCCGTCGTGTCGGCCGTGCTGTTGGCGTCGCCGTCCAGCACCAGGTTCCCCGTAGTGGCGCTGAGGTCGACACCTACCGCGATGCCGTCGTTGGCGTTTACCGTGAGACCCTTGTTGAAAGTGGAGGCGCCCGTGGCGAACGATACCGTCCCGCCTGCGTTGATGGTGACAGCGCCGGAGTTGGTGGAGTGGGCGTCGGTGATGCCGTTCACGGTGACGTCGCCGTTAAGGGTGGTCGTGTTGAGTGTCAGGCCGGCCGCGCTGATCCGCCCCAGTTCGGAGTCGTCTATCTGCATCTGGGACCCGGCAGTGGCGCCGAGGCTGAGCGAGCCGCCGCCGCTTACCGTGATGCTGGTCGCCGCGGCCCCGCTATTCAGGCTGCCGCTCGTGTTCAGATCCAGGTCTGCCGCGGTGATGTCCAGCGCGTGGCCGGAGGTGAGCACTGTCTTGCCGTCGGCCACCGCCAGGCTCCCTGCACCGGCCAGTATGGTGGTTACGCCGTGGGTGGTCAGGTCGTCGTTCAGGTGCACGCCGTTTTGGGACTCCAGGGACAGCGTGCCGGCGACGCTGCTCATCGCGCCGTTGAGCGTCAAGGTGCCGGTGCCAGCGGTGCCGATGTCGCCGGCCGAGACCACCGCGCCTGCGTCAAAGCTGATTGTTCCAGCTGTCAGTACCAGGTCCTTGCTGGTCGACGTCGCCAGGGTCCCGCCGAGCGTCATGTTGTTTGCCGCATTGGCGTTCAGGTAGCCGCTTACCGCGTTGACGCCGCTAAAGACTATGTCGTGTCCGCCGACGAGCTGCACGTCGCCCAGCGCGCCTGGGATGACTGCGGCTGCTACCGCCATGTCGCCCAAACCGCTGCCAGCGGCGCTGGTTGCGAAGGCAGTCCCGCCAGGGGCCGTGATGTGGCCCAGTTCCGTATTGTCAATCGTCATCTGATTGCCGGTCGCCGTGCCCAGGCCAAGCGAGCCGTCGGTCGACAGGGTGCCGGGGTCGGTTGCCGTGATGGCGACCGTTCCGATGCTGTTGAGGCTGCCGGCGCTTAAATTGAGGTCGGCCGCCGTGATGATCATGTTGCCGCCGGAGCTGCTGACGGTCTTGGCACCGTCCACCTTTAAGGTGCCGATGCCGTCGACATCGCTGTCGGCAGCGATGGTCAATAGTCCGTTGGCGGTCAGGTCGCTGTGGATGGAAACACCATTGGCGGCACTTAGCGTCAGCGCGCCTGCGCCGTTGATGTTGTTGGCCGCGGTCAGGTCGAGCGCTCCGGTAGTCGAGGTCAGGTGGATGGCGTCGAGGTTGATCTGTCCGCCCGCGGCGTTGACCGTGAGATCGTGGTTGGCTGTGGTATCGCCGCTTTGGAAGTTCACGTTGCCGGTGCCGGTTGCCAGCAGCGCCACGTTGCCGTTGCCTGCAGCGAAGCTCGCCGTGTCCGCGTTGATGTTGTGGTTGCCGGTGGTCTTCAGGTCAAGCCCGCCGCCGGAGGTGATGTGCGAGAGGTCGGTGTTGTCCAGTGTCAGGCCGCCGGAGGCCGAGCCGAGGTCGAGGTCGCCCGTCGCGGTGATGGTGGTCTTGGCTCCGCTCCCGCTGTTCAGGGCTCCTGCCGACAGGTCGAGGTCCGCGGCGCCCAGGTTGAGGGCCGCGCCGGCGGCGCCGGCGCCGGTGGTTGCGACGGTGGCAGCGCCGTCAACCGTGACCGTCCCGCCGGCGTTCAGGGTGAGGGCGCCGGAGCTGGTCATGTTGCTGTGGATGCCGATGCCGGTAGCGGCCTGGAGTGTGGTGCTCCCCGCGCCGCTGATGGAGCTGGCGCTGCCGTCGCCACCGGTAAGGCTGATGGATCCTGTGCTTGAAGTGAGGGTCCTGCCGGCATCGAAGCTGACCTTGCCGGAAGTTGAGCTGGCGGCCACGTTGCCGGTAAAGCTGCTGTCCGCGCCCGCAAAGGCCACGTCGCCACCGGTGGCGTTCAGGTTCGTGCTGCCGATGTTCACGCTGTTGGCAGCGGTTACGCCGTTGACCGTGATGCCGCCGCCCGCGTTGAGGGTGAGCGTGGCTGCGGTTATCTCGTGAAGTTCGGCCCCGGATATGCCCAGGTTGCCGGTATTGTCGCCCAGGCTGATCGAGCCGGCTGCGCTGCTGTTGATGGTGATGGTGCTGCCGGTCGCGGTGAGGGTGCCGTTAGGCAAGAGCAGGTTGGCCGCCGTAATCGCCATGGCGTTCCCGGTCGAATCGATGCTGTGGGCGTTGCCCAGGAACAGGTTGCCGCTGCCGTCCGCATCGTTGTCCGCGTTGATGCTAACCAGGCCATTGGCGAGCACGTTGCCGTTGGCCACGTTGATACCGCTCTTGGCGCTCAGGCTGACGGCTCCGTCGCCGGTAACGTCGCCGTTGAGGGTCATGGCACCGGCGCTTTCCGCCAGGTTTATGCTGCCGCCGCCGGTGTTGCTGCCATGGATGGCAAGGCCGGAAACCTTGTCATTGGAGATCTGGACGTTGTTGGCAGTGCTGTTGGTGAAGGCGAGGTCGCCCGCGCCGGTTAGTAAGGCTGCACCGGAACCGATGCCGGCGTCTGCGTTCAAGGTCAGGGTGCCGACCACGTTGAGCCGCCCTGCCCCGCCGCCTACGATGGCTGCCGTGTTCCCTGCATTGTGGGCGGTCGCGCTGAAGTTGGCCGAGGTGCTGAAATCCCAGGCACCCATGGTGATGTTCCCGCCGGTGGTGAGGTCGAAGCTCGCCCCATGGCTGAGCGGCTCGTCGGTGCCGATGGTGATGCCACCGGTGTTCGTGGCGTCGCCGACCCTGATGGTCCCCGTGCTGGCGATATTGTTCAGCTCGGCATTGGTCAGGTTGAAATCCTTGCTCCCGTCTGCCAGGCCGATGGTCGCGGCTGCAGTCGAGGTGAGCAAGGTGACGTCCGCGCCCCCGGTGGCGATGGTCCCGACCAGGTTCAGGTCGGCGGCGGTGATCTGGGTCGCCCCGGCGCTGACTGCCGACCCGGCATTATTTTGCGTGTAGCTGCCGGTCCCATCGGCGTCCGTGTCGGCGTTCACCGTGTAGTTGCCGGTCGTCGTCACGTCGGCCAGGGCGCCGTTCAGGGTGACCCCGGCGACACCGTTTAGCTGGATGTTGCCGCTCCCGGTGGAGAGCGCAGCACTCACCGTAAGCGAGTTGCCTGCTCCCGCCGCGGTCAGGTTGATGTTGCCGGCACCCGTCGTGGTGATGTCGCCGGACGTCGTCAGGGAACCGTTGAGGGTGCTGACGTCGATGTTGCCGGCAGCGCCGTTGTGAATGCCGGCGATGTCCATGGCATCCGCCTCGACAACGTGGACGTTGCCGGCGGTGGAGTTGTTGATGCTGAGCGAGGCAACGCTGGTTTCCAGCGCATCGCTGGATCCCACGCCGTTTGCGGCGTTGATGTGCAGCCAGCCGGCCGCGACGTCGACGCCGGCTGCGGACTGCCCGACGACTGCACCGCTGGTCGCGTTAATGGTCAGGTCGCCGCCGGTCTGCAGTCCGGGGTTGGCCCCCTGTGCAAAGACCAGGTCGCCGCCTGTGGTGAGTGTCAGGTTTTCGGTCCCGAGGTTGGTTGTGCCGCCGACCGTAATGCTGCCGGAGTGGGCGTCACCGACGGCAAGGACGCCGGAGCCGGTTACGCTCACCGTGTTGAGCTCCGCGGCGCTCAGGGAAAGATCGCCGGCGCCCCCTTCGATCCCGATGGTCCGGCCGTCGGTGAACTGGCGCAGCGTGACCGCTCCGGTCCCGCCGGCGATCGTTCCGGAGGCGAGGTCCATGTTGTCGGCGATGAGGGTGACCGCATTGGCGGAAACGTTGTTGCTGATGCCGCCGAGGTTGGTCAGGGTGCCGCTGCCGGCGTTGACCGTCACTCCGCCGGCGCCGCCGGCGATTATGCTCCCCGCGCCGCCTGCGTTGTCGACCGTGACGCCAGCGCCCGTCACGCTGACACCTGTGCTCCCCGCCAGGCCGATGCTGGTGGTGCCGGTTACCGTCACGAGGCCGGTGGCGACCACGGTGACGCTGTCGTCCTGGGAAGTGATGCTCCCGGTCCCGGTGGTGAGGGCGCCGGTGTTATGCAGGTTCACCAGACCGCCGGCCGCGCCGCCGGTGCTGACGACGCTCGCGTTAGCCAGCACGCCGGTGTTGCTGACCAGGATGTCTCCCGCCGAGCTGACGGCGAGATCGCCGGTGGCGGTGAGAACCGGTGCCGCGACGCTGCCGACGAAGGTCGTGGTCCCGTTGCCGAGCTGCACGGTGGCGCCGGTCACGGTGCCGGCTCCGGCGGAAAGCTCGCTGATGCTCCCCGAGGCGCTCAGGATCACGTGTCCGGTAGCTCCGGCAGTGATGCTGTCGGCGATCACCAGGTCTCTGGGTGCGCCGGCGTTGGTGGCATCGATGCGCAGGGTTCCGCCGTCGAATTCGCTGATGTTGTTGCCGCCGCCGCCCAGCGTGATGCTGTCGGTCTGGAGGAAAAGGTCGCCGGAAGTCGAGTTGGTCGCGGTAAGTGCGGCCGGGGTGCCGGAAATGATGACCGCTTTCCCGCCGCTCACGTCGCCGACCCCGGCGGCCGCGTTGAGGGCCAGGTGCGTGCTGCCATCCACCGTGATTGCCGAGGCGGAGGTGTCGGTTATTTTGCCGCCCGCCCCGTCGGCGCGCAGGGTGATATGGTCCGGTCCGCCCGTCAGATCGACAGCGCCGGCCACATCGATGGTCCCGGTGTTCCCTGAGGCGCCGATGAACAGCGTGCCGGTGCTGGCGATGGTGCCGATCTCGCCGCTGTCCAGGGAGTTGGTCCCGCCGACTCCGAGATCTATGGTGCCGCTGGTGGCGGCGATGGTGACGTTCCCGCTGCCGGCCGCGATGCTGCTCCCCGCGCCGAGAGCCCAGTCGTCGGCAGTGATGCTGATGGCGCTGGAGCCGGCGCCGTTAGTCAGATGCCCTTGGGCTGCAGTGTTGGTGAAGGTTCCGGTCCCGGCGTCGACCGTGATGCCGCCCGGGCCGGTGACCGTGTCGCTGACCGTCACGCCGTCGCCCTGCAGATGCACGGTGCCGGTGCCGCTCGCCGTGACCGGAGCGGAAATGTCTACCGTCAGCAGTCCGGCGGACTGGAGGTCGACGTTCCTGGCACCGGTTCCGCCCGCAATGATGCCGGACCCGCCGGTCGTGAGAGCGCCTGCGGTCTCGCTGACGCTGACGCTGCCCGCCCCGGTGCTGCCGTCGACGGTCACTCCCCCCGCCTTGGTGTTGGAGATCTGCACATCCCCGGTCGTGGTCCCGAAGGAGATGACCCCCGCGGCGGTCTCCACGGCGTCGGCGGCCCCGATGCCCGTGCCGGCGTTGATGTGGATAGTGGAAGCCGAGAGGTCGTTACCGCCTGCGGCAATGCCGGCAACCGCGCCGCTTGCTTTCAGCGTCAAGTCGTGAGCCCCGACATCGAGGGCATTGCCGCCCATGGTGATGCTGGCGCCGGATACGGTCAGATCGATTGCGCTGGTAGTGGCCCCTGCCGATGCGCCGAGGGTGACGGCGCCGGCGCTGCGGGAAGCCGCGGCATCCTCGCCCACCGTCAGGCGGTTCGCGGTGACCGTGGCAAGCTCGCTACCCGACAGGTCGAAGCCAGCGGCTCCGCCGAGGGAGACCGCCGTGCCGGGGGTCTTGGGGAGGATATAGGCATTGTGGCCGGTGGCGCTGATCGCACTGTCGCCGCCGCCGGTCTGCAGGTCCACGCTGTCGGCAATGACGGTGATGTCGCCGGCGCCCCCGCCGTTGGTGAGGGTGCCCGCCGATCCGCCGTTCGCGTTGGTGAAGGTCCCGGTGCCGGCATCAACCGTGACGCCGCCGGTGCCGGTTACCGTCGTGTGGTTGGTGACGCCAACCCCGCTGAGCGCGACCGTCCCCGCGCCGCTGCTGGTGACTGCCTGGTCTACGGAGAGGGCGCCTGTGACCACCACCTTGACGTTCCCGCTGCCGGAACTGATGCCGTTACCAGCCCCTACCGTGCCGATTGAGAGAGTGCCGGTGTTGCTGAGGTTGATAAGCCCGCCATTAGCCGAGGTATCCGCGGCGACCGTGCCGACCTGAAGCGTGATGGGCGCAGCCACCCCGCCGATGGCTCCGGCCGAGGTTTGTGAGGCGACCAGGAATGCCCCGCCTGCGTTGATGTCGGTGACCGAACCGCCGGTATTGTCGAGGATGCTGTGGCCTGCCTTGAGGGTGACGTTCCCGTCGGCTCCGGCAGCTCCGCCGGCGCCTCCGGCCCCGCCGATTGCGGTGATGGTCCCGTTGATCAGCAGGTCGTGGTCGACGCCGCTGATGTCGACGGTGATGTTCCCGGCTGCGCCGCCGCTGGCCGAGGCATGGGTCGAGGCTCCGCCGCTCACGTTGACGGTCGGAACACCGAAATCGCTCGTCGAGTTGGCGGTGAAACTGACCGTTCCCGCGCCGCTACCTGTGCCGAGGCTGTTGGAGGCGCCGGAAGCGTTTATGGTCATGCTGGTGAGGTTGATGTTGCTGCCGGCCGTCAGCGTAGCGTTGCCGGAGGCGGTCGCGGTGTCCACCGTCGCGGTAGTGACGATTGCCCCCCCCGCCGCATCGGTGATCTGGCCGACGGAGTTGATCACGACGTTGCCGCCGGTTGTGGTGATCGCCCCCGCCACCACGACGTCGCCCGAGACCGTAGTGCTCAGTGCGACATCCCCGCCGCTGGTGGTGATGCCATGCACGCCATCGACGTTGCCGGAGACGCTCAGCTGGTGCGCGTCGTTGTTGAAGCTGAAATTCCCGCCGCTGACCGAAGCCGCCAGGTGATCGACGGCGTTGTGCTGGTTGAGGGTCACGGCTGCCGAGGAATGGAGCGCGAGGTTCGTGGCGCTGATTCCGGTGCCGCCTGCCTGGGTGATCCCCTGGCCGGTGAGCGACAGGGTCGCGGCGCCCAGGCCGCTGATGTTCTGGCTGACCGCCAGGGCGCCGGAGTTGGCGTCGCCCACCCGTAGCGTGCCGGCCGTGACGTGGCCCAGTTCCGTATTGGAGAGCTCCAGCGTGCTCGCTGCCGCATCGGTCGCGCTACCGAGGTCCAGGGCGACCGCAGCGCCGCCGGTCTTTTGGGTCAGGGTCGCGATTGCTCCGCCTGCGTCCACCGTTCCGGCGGACAGGTCCATCTTGTCGGCGCTGAGCGTGACGCCGGAGGCCCCGGTGATGGCGGCGGAGTCGGTGAGCTTGGCCTCGGCCGTGTTCAGCGTGATCTGCACCGCGCCGCTGCCGGCGGTCACCGCGCTGCCGACTGCCAGGCCGCCGCCGGTCTCGGTGAGGGTCACGGCCTGGTTGCCCGTGCTCGCGTCGATGCCGGTCATCCCGTCGACGACGCCTACCGTGAGCGTTGCCGCCTTGGTGTTGCTAATCGAGATGCTGCCGTTACTGGAGTGCGCCGCGATGCTGTCCGCGGAGGTTTTCACGCTGATGGAGCCGGCGCCGGTGGCGCCCAACGCCAGGTTCGCGCCCGTGATGGTCTTGTTCGCGCTGGTGCTGTCGATCCCCGCGCCGGTGAGGGTCAGGGTCGCGGCGTTCAGGCCGGTGATGTCCTGGCTGACCGCCATGGCGCCGGAGTTCGCGTCGCCTACCCGCAGCGTGCCGGCCGTGACGCTGCCCAGTTCGGCATTGGAGAGCTCCAGGGTGCCCGCGGTGGCATCGGTCGCGCTGCCAAGAACAATCGCGACGGCGGCGCCGCCGGTCTTCTGGGTCAGGGTCGCGATGGCCGCGCCAGCATTCACCGTGCCGGCGGAGAGGTCCATCTTGTCGGCGGCGAGCGTGACGCCCGAGGTGCCGGTGATGGCGGCGGAGTTGGTGAGCTTCGCGTCCGCCGTGTTGAGCGCGATGTCGGTCGTGCTGGTCCCGGCGGTCACGGCATTGCCGATCGTCAGGTCTCCGGCGGTTTCGGTCAGGTGCACCGCCTGGTTCCCGGCGCTCGCATCGATGCCGACGACACCGTCGACGGTTCCCACCGTCAGGCCGCTCGCCTTGGTGTCGGTTATCGTGATGCTGCCGTTGTTGGTCTGGGCCGCGATGCTGGACGCGGCGCTGTTCACGCTGATGGCGCCGGCGCCGGTGGCCTCCAGTGCCAGGTTGGTGGCCGTGACCGTCTTGCCTGCGCTCGTGCTGTCGATCCCCGCGCCGGTCAGGGAGAGGGTCGCGGCGTTCAGGCCGCTGATGTCCTGGCTGACGGTCAGGGCGGCGGAGTTGGCGTCGCCCACCCGCAGGGTGCCGGCCGTCACGTGGCCCAGTTCGGTAGTGGAGAGCTCCAGGGTGTTGGCGGCCGCATCGGTCGCGCTGCCGAGGTTTATCGCGACTGCGGCCCCGCCGGTCTTCTGGGTCAGGGTCGCGATGGCCGCGCCTGCGTTCACGGTGCCGGTGGACAGGTCCATCTTGTCGGCGGTGAGCGTGACGCCGGAGGTGCCGGTGATGGCGGCGGAGTCGGTGAGCTTGGCCTCAGCCGTGTTCAGCGTGATCCCCACCGTGCTGCTGCCGGCGTTCACGGCGCTGCCGACCGTCACGGCTCCGGCGGTCTCGGTGAGGCTTACCGCCTGGTTCCCGGCGCTGGCGTTTATGCCGGCGATCCCGTCGACGGTGCCGACCGTCAGGCCGCCCGCCTTGGTGTCGGTGACCGTGATGCTGCCGTTGTTCGATGACGCCGCCAGGGTGGCTACGACGGTGTTCACGCTGATGGTGCCGGCGCCGGTGGCGTGCAGCGCCAGGTTGGTGTCCGTGACCGTCTTGCCTGCGGTGGTGCTGTCGATCCCCGCGCCGGTCAGGGAGAGGGTCGCGGCGTTCAACCCGCTGATGTCCTGGGTTACCGCCAGGGCGCCGGAGTTCGCGTCGCCCACCCGCAGCTTGCCTGCCGTGACGGTGCCCAGTTCCGCGTTGGAGAGTTCCAGCGTGCCGGCTGCCAGGTCGGTGCCGCTGCCGAGGTTTATCGCAACGGCGGCACCCCCGGTCTCCTGGGTCAGGGTCGCGATCGCTGCACCGGCGTTCACCGTGCCGGTCAAATCCATTTTGTCGGCGGCAAGCGTGACGCCTGAGGTGCCGGTGATGGCGGCGGAGTTGGTGAGCTTCGCGTCCACCGCGTCCAGCGTGATGTTGACCGTGCTGCTGCCGGCGTTCACGTTGTTGGCGAGCGTCAGGTTCCCCAGGGTCTCCGTCAGGTGCACCGCCTGGTTGCCGGCGGAGGCGTCGACGCCGGTTACCCCGTCTACGACAGCAACCGTCAGGCCGCCCGCGTTGCTGTCGACAACCGTGATGGCGCCGTTATTGGAGGAGGCGGCAATGGTGGACGCAGCGGAGTTCACGGCGATAGAGCCGGCGCCGGTCGCTTTGAGCGCCAAGTTGGTTGCCGTTATCGTCTTGCCCGCGCTGATGCTGTCGATCCCCGCGCCGGTCAGGGTCAGGGTCGCGGCATTAAGGCCGCCGATGTCCTGGCTCACCGTCAGGGCGCCGCTGCTGGCGTCGCCCACCCGGAGCTTCCCGGCGGTCACCGAGTCCAGTTCCGCACTGGAGAGCTCCAGCGTATTGGCTGCCACGTCGGTCGCGCTGCCCAGATCTATCGCGGTGCCGGCGCTCTTCTGGTGCAAGGTGGCGATGCCCGTCCCGGCGTTCACCGCCCCCGCGGAGAGGTCCATCTTGTCAGCGGTGAGATTCACCGCATTGGCGCTGCCGTTGTTGCTGATGACTCCGCTGTTAGTGAGCGTGCCGGTGCCGGCGTCCACCGAGACTCCGCCCGCGCCCCCTGCGATGATGCTGCCGGCGCCTCCCGCGTTGCCCACCGTCACGCCGGCGCCGGTGACGCTGACGCTGCTGCTTCCGGCAGTCCCGATGCTGGTGGTTCCGGTCACCGTCACCAGGCCGGTGGCGGCCACCGTGACGCTGCTGTTATTGGAGCCGATGCTCCCGGTCCCGGTGGCCAGGGCGCCGCTGTTATGCAGGTCGACCAGTCCGCCGGTCGCAACTATGTTGGCGTTATTGACCGCGTGGCTGTTGGACAGGTAGATGTCGCCCAGGCTGGAGCGGACGTCGAGGTTGGTCGCCACGGTGTCGACGTCGTGGGCAACGCTGCCGACGCTGGTCGCCCCGGTGACGCCGATGTTGACGCTCTGACCGGTGACGCTGCCGCCTGCCGTGTCCGCTATGGCCTGGCCGCCGCTGGTATTGAGTGAGACCGTGCTGGCGCCGGTGGGCGCGCTGATCCCGGGAGCCCCGATCTCCAGGGTGCCGCCCGACTTGGAGACGGCGATGCTGCCGCCGTTGGCTGCGTTGGAGCCGGAGACGGTCGTGGTCCCGCCGAAGCTGTCGCTGAGCTGGACGTTGTTCGACCCGGAGTTGCTGAAGACGACGATGTTGGCTGCCGTCAGGACCGCGCCGGCGCTGCCGATGCCGGTCCCGGCGTTCAAGGTCAGGGAGTCGCCGGCATGCACGTTGAGCGTTCCGGCGGTCTCGCTGATCGCGCCGCCGGTTGTAAGCGTCAGGTTGCTGTCGCCGGTTCCCGAGGTGTTGCCGACCACCGCGATGCCGCCGGTGTTGCTGGCGGCCCCGACCACGATGCTTCCGGCCGTGATGGTGTCGAGTTCGGCGCCGCTGATGCCGAGGACCCCTGCGCCGTCGGCTGCTCCGGCACCGACGTTTATGACCGTGCCGGCGCTGGTAGCCTTGAGGGAAACGCTGGAGCTCCCCGCGTTGATGGTCCCACCGGCCAGGTTGATCTTGTCGGCCGTGACGGAAATCGGGGCATTGCTGGAACCGATGACCCCCGCGGTGTGGTTGAAGGCATTGCCGGCCCCGATGCTGGCCGTCACGCCGCTGGCGCCGGCCACGCCGGCCCCGACCCCCATGTCGCCTGACGAAGCGAGGGTCGCGGTCGTGGCCGAGTTGATGGCGCCGGCCGTGGTGAGGGTGCTGGCGGTCGAGGTGAGGCTGACCCCGCCGGAGCTGGAGCTGACGGTCCCGTCGATGTTCAGCGCGCCCTTGGAAGTGGCGGAGACGCTGGAGCCGGAGATCGCGCCGGCGCTCTGGGTCAGGGTCGGGGAGAGCGTGGCGTCGCTGGCAAGAAGCGTCACCGCGCCGGCGGCGCTGACGTCGTTGCCGATGCTCATGGCGCCGTCCGAGGTGAACCCGGCGGCCGCGGCGGAGCTGATGAGGCCGGTGGTGGCAAGGCTGCCGGCGTTCGAGGCAAGGGTTACCCCGCCCGTCGTCGAGGTGACGGCGCCGTCGAGCGTCATCGCCCCTTTGGAGGTGGCCGAGACGCTGGAACCGGTGATCGTGTGTCCTGCGCTCTGGGTCAGGGTCGGGGAGAGCGTGGCGTCGCTGGCAAGCAGCGTCACCGCGCCCGCGGCGCTCACGTCGTTGCCGATGCTCAGGGCGCCGTCGGAGGTGAATCCTGCGGTCGTGGCCGCGCTGATGACACCGTTCGTCGCGAGAGCACCGGCGGTCGAGGCGAGGGTCACCCCGCCCGTCGTCGAGGTGATGGCGCCGTTCAGGGTCATGGTCCCCTTGGAGCTGGCGGAGACGCTGGAGCCCTGGATGGTGCCGGTGGTCTGGGTCAGGGTCGGGGAGAGCGTGGGGTCGCTGGCGGTGATGGTCACCGCGCCGCCGGCGCTCACATTGGCCCCGATGCTCATGTTGTCGGCCGAGCTGAGCGCCGCGAAACTGGCGGAGCCTACCGAGGCGGTCGTGGAGAGTGCGCCCGCGTTGGCGGTCAGGGTTACCCCGCCGACCGTGGAGCTGACGCTGCTGCCGTTGAGCGCCATCGCCCCGTCCGAGGTAAGTGCGACGCTGTTGCCGGTGATGGCGCCGGCGGTCTGATGCAGGGTCGGATCGGTGGAGGGGCCGACGGCGTTCACGACGACGCTGCTGCCGCTCACGTTGGCGGCGATCCCCAGGTTCCCGGTGGAGGCGAGGCTGACCGAACCGGTGCTGGTGAGGTCGGCGTTGACGTCCAGCGTCTTGCCGGCCAGCAGGGTGCTGGCGATGGAGATGTTGTCGGCACCGATCCCGTACCCTACCAGGGAGTCGACCGTTACGTTGCCGGCGGAGTTGACGATGCTGACCGTTTGGTTGCCGGCCCCGGTGTTGACCGTCATGTCGCTGGTCTTGAGATTGCCGGCATTGGCGCCCAGGTAGACGTCGCCGCTATTGGTCGTCACATTCAGGTTGCCGGCGTCGGTAATGTTGAAGAGCAGCGGCGTGCCGCTGGCGCCGACCCCGGCTGAGCCGGCATTCAGGTCGACGTCGTTGACCCCCAGGGTGATGCCGGAGCCGCCGTTTTGGGTGATGGCACCGGTGGTGTCGAGCACCAGGTTGTTGCTCGGAGCCAGCGTCCCGATCTTGATGCCGCCGCTGTTGGCATCCACCGTCAGGCTGGTGGAAGCGTGGATGCGATTCAGGTCGGCCCCGGCGATCTGGATGTCCGGGGTACCGCTGGCGCCGCCCAGACCGAAGGATTTTCCGGCGGCCGATTGGAGGGTGACAGTGCCGCCGGAAACCGAGCCGGCCGCGGTGATGGCGAAGTTGCTGGCGAGGCTGGAGAAGGTGGTGGACGCGCTTCCGCTGTCCAGGGTGCCTCCGAGGGTAACCGAACCGGCGCCGATAGTGATGGCGGCATTCTGGGTAATCACGGAGCTACCGGCCACCTGGGAGAAGTTCCCTGCGGTGAGGCCGAAGGTCCCGCCGCCGGTGTTGATGGCGGTCGAGACCCCCTGGGTGACGGTGCGCGCCGCGGTGACACTGAGGGCGCCGCCACCGGTGGAGATGTCGCCGTTAATCGAGACGGTCGACCCGGTGCCGGTCGTGCTCTGGCCCGCCAGGAGGTTGACCGCCCCGCCGGTGGTGGTCAGCAAGCCGAGGTTCTGCAGGGTTCCCTGGCCGGTCGCCCCAAGCTGGGTGCGCGCGTCAAGGGTGATGATGCCGGTCGTGGTCGCCAACTCGTTGGCGTTGTTGGCGAAGGAGATGGTCCCCTTGTGGTCGCCGTCGTTATCGGTGATCTGCAGGGTGATGTTGCCGGTGCCACCCTGGATCTTGTTGGTGGAGGTCACGGCGGAGGCGAGGTCCTGGATCGTGATCCCTTTGTCCGCCTGAATGGTGACGTTGGTGCCGGCGGTCGACTGGTCCGCGATCCAGAGCGCCCCTACCCCCGCGGTGTTGTCATCGGGGGTGATATTGACGAAATCGGGGTCGATCAGGATATCCTTGGTGCTGATCTGCCCCTTCACGTCGACGGAGGGACCGCTGATTTCCACCGAGCCCTTCTTGGTGCCGTCGGCGGCGCTGGTATCAAGCGTGCCGGTGTTGGCCGTGGTGGCGCCGGTCCCTTCGCTCATCAGGATGATCTTGCCGTCCTTTTCAGTGAGGCTCTGCGCCTCTATCACACCGGTGTTGTTCACGACGGTGCGTGCCAGATCGCCCGCGGTCTTCGCGGTCATGATGACCGTGCCGCCGTCGGCCTTGATCAGCCCCTTGTTGACTACCAGGGCGTCCACCGCCGCCTGGTCGACGTTCAGGTTGATCAGGTTGTCCCCTGCCATGTTGAGGGTGATCTTGTTGCCGGCGCCCAGAGCCACCGTGCCGAGCTTGGCGACCACGATGCTCCCCTCGTTGGCGACGTTGGGGCCGAGCAGGGTGACGTAGTCCTTGGCGCTGATGGCTCCCTGGTTCAGTACGGAGCCGGCGGAGCCGCCGTTGGTCAGGGTGAACTTGCCCGACAGGAAGTCGTCATCGGAGAGGTTGAGGGTGGAGGCCACCAGCCCCCCGACGCTAACCTGGGCCGTGGTGCCGAACAGTATGCCGTTGGGGTTCAGCAGGAAGACCCGGCCGTTGGCGGTCAGCTGGCCGAAGATCTTGGAGGGGTCGTTGCCGAGCACGCGATTCAGGGCGACCGAGGAGGCGTTGGGCTGGAGGAAGTTGACCTGCTCTCCCGAGGCAATATTGAAGCCCTGCCAGTTGAGAACCAGGTTATTCGACCCCTGTGTCACCTGCATGTTGGTAGCTGTCTGACTGATGCTTCCAGTACCCACAACAATGCGCCCGTCGATAGGAAGTGCTAAAGCGTGGCCATGGCACAGGGCCGTAGTCATCAAGAACAACACTATCCTTCTTTGAACATTCCGCCGAATCTTCCTGATCATAAATTCCCCTTTCAAAAACCATTTTGCTGCAAATTTAAGTAAATATAATTGAGAGTGAACGTAGTGTTTATTTTTCTATTTATAGTTAACGTCTTTCGTTTTAACTGCTGCCAGCCACTGACAAGGCATATGCAACAAAACAACTTAATCAGGAGCTCTAAGGCATATAAATTATGGTTAAAGTCAAAATTTCAACACCTGATGGCACGGCGTGACAGCTATGAGTGATCGGTTCAAATTTATGCAACCCATGCTAAGGGCTTTGTGAGAAATATCGGCACAGTGTTTTGAAACATTAGCGTTTTGTTCCGATACAACCTGAACCGGTTTGTCTATGACTTGTAAGTTTGGGAAAAGAGGCAAAAAACGCGCGTCATTATAATTCGCACATTATTCCCAGACACCCGATCACCCCTTCCAGTTCCCTAGCATTCGATGTCCCGAGCACTGGATTATATTAGCTACGACAAACCAGGCCCGGACTCCAACACTCGATTTAATGGCAGAGGAAATTGGGAAACAGACAGGAGCCAAACCACATAAAGCAACCCGTGTGCCGAGCGGCATAATGCTGTTTTCTTGAGAGAATAATTGGGAGTCCAGATCCAGAGGGGCAAACGTCAAATATTTGTAAGGCTCAGCAGGAGAGATACGTCAATTTTTTGTTACTGACAGGGCTAAGGGCGACCTAGACATAAAATTAGGATTGCCCAAAGCATTTAAAGGTTGGCACCAGAAAGATAAATCACTATGAGATAAGAGTATATTCATTTATCAGTAATTTTATAACACTACTTATAATCTTTTAGCATGTATAATTTTGTGTACATAAACATTAAAATTTTTAACATATCAAATACAATGCTTATATTTTGTTTTTCAGCATTTTAGAAATATTCACTATTATTATACTCACTGCTTATTTACTATTGTCAAAGTTACAGTTTTTTATGCCAGTATATCATTTTATATCTATTACTAACGTTACTGTTTTGTTTTTATTTTACTACACACATTATTATTAAATAATCGAATTATCAAAGCATTTTGCCTTTTATTGCTAAAGGTTTTATTTACGTAGTCGATAAATATTTCCAGATGTATGAAAAATACATAGGAAAAGGGAGGTGGCTCTTGCGCAGGTGGCAGTTTTTTAACGCGGAGAACGTTTTCTTAGCCGGGCAGCAACTTTTAACTGCAACCTAACAGCAACAAACAGCATGTAGCAGTGATGCAACAGCAACAAACCGCAACCTAACAGCAATTTGACCGCAACAGCAGCACAAACTCTCGGCAAGAATGCCGGGACGATCCACACTAGAAAAGGAGTAACACCATGTCAGTAAGTGATATCTCGCTCACCGCCGGTATGCGTACCAACCTCATGAACCTGCAGAACACCAGTCAGCTTCTGAACCGGACCCAGCAGAGGCTCTCCTCGGGCAAGTCGGTAAATAGCGCATTGGACAACCCGACTAACTTTTTTGCAGCCCAGAATGCCACCCAGCGCGCCAGCGACCTATCAGACCGCAAAGACGGCATGGCCAATGCGGTTCAGACCGTCGGGGCCGCCAACGCCGGCATAACCGCGATCACCGGTTTGATTCAGGCAGCAAAAGGTATCGCCCAGTCGGCCCTTTCCACAAGCGACACCAACGTGCAGTCGAAGCTGGCTGGCCAGTACGACACCATCCGTACCCAGATTGACAACATGTCGTCGGACTCGGGCTTCCAGGGACTGAACATGCTGAGCAGCACCAACACCCTCACCGTTACCTTTAACGAGGGTTCCACGTCGCAGTTGAACGTGGTGGGCTTCCTTGGCAACTCCACGGGCCTTAGCCTGTCGGGGGCCAGCAACAACTGGCAGAGCAACTCGGACATCACCTCGGACTCGGCCAAGATGGACACCGCCATCTCGACCCTGCGCACCAACACCCAGACCCTGGCGGCCAACCTGAACATCATCACGACCCGCCAGAGCTTCACCGACAGCATGATCAGCACCCTGCAGACCGGTGCTGACAACCTGACCCTCGCCGACATGAACCAGGAAGGTGCCAACATGCTGATGCTGCAGACGCGTCAGTCCCTGGGCACCACTTCGCTCTCCATGTCTTCGCAGGCAGCGCAGTCCGTCCTCAAACTGTTCTAGAATCTCAAACGCTTCTGGCAACAGAAAAGGCCCGCCCCCAAGAAAGGGGACGGGCCTTTTTTTATGCCTGCTCGCAAGTGCGGTGCAGATCCGGATTTATCATAGCATTGACGCTTCGGGGCAATAGATGTACCGTATTGTTGTACCATTCAAAAGGGGATCGATCGCATGCTCAAAACAACCTACACAAACGCCCGGGCAAACTTTGCAAGACTGTGTGACGAGGTAACGAAAAACAGAGAAATAGTCGTTATTGACCGGCGCAGCGGCGAGAGCGTAGCGATGATTGCCGCGGATGAGCTGGAAAGTCTGGTTGAGTGCGCCCACCTCTTGCGCTCTCCCAAGAACGCTCAACGCTTATTAACCGCCTTGGAGCGCGCACTTGATCGGCAGGGACAAGCTTCCACAACCGCTGAACTCCGCAAGGAAGTAGGTCTTGAAGGATAAAATTCGCGAGACCATCTTTCATCCAGAATTCCGTGAAGATCTACGCTACTGGGTTGAGACTGATCGGAAAACGGCGCTACGGGCCTTCAAGTTAATTGAAGCGATCCTGAACGATCCTTTCGCGGGTCTCGGGAAACCCGAACCACTCAAATACCTGGCACCAGGGATGTGGTCACGACGCTTGACTCAAGAGCATCGCATCGTCTACATCATCAGCGCCGATCGCATAGACTTCCTGCAGGCGAGGTATCATTACTGATGGTTTTGCTCTTTCTTGCCGCACTCTTCCTGCTCACCCTGGGTGCTTTAGCCTTCCTGGGCAAACTGCCTATCGCGGTACTCTCCCTCTATCTGGGCGCCAGCACCGTGGCATTCTTCGCCTACCTGTTCGACAAGTCAGCGGCAAAGAACGGTCAATGGAGAACTCCGGAGAACACCCTGCACTTGCTGGGAGTCATAGGCGGCTGGCCCGGAGCTTTGATCGCCCAGCAACTGCTGCGGCACAAGACCAAAAAGCTTTCCTTCCGGGTCGTCTTCTGGGCCAGCGTGCTCATAAACCTTGCTGCCATGATCTGGCTGTTCTCCACGGGCGCTTCAAGCACTCTGCGCTCCCTGCTCTGACTAACTATAAACAGCGTGGCACCGTTTCCCATCTCTCCCATCACGGCACGATATTCACCTCGGTCCCCACTCTGATCCGGTGGGCCAGCGCCAGGCCGTCCGCGTTACCCATGACAAAGCAGCCGCCCGTCACGCGCCGCCCTACCCGCTTCGGGTTATTGTTGCCGTGGATCCGGTAGATAGCGCCCTTCCAGGTTTTGTGTGACAAGGAAATCTTGAAGGGTCCCATGTAGTTCAGGGGGTCCCCCGGCGGGACCTTCGGCGGCAGCTCAATGCCGCGCTCCCGGAAAACCTGCCGTGAGTAAGGTGTCGGATACCACCAGGGGTCGAAGGTGATGCCGGTGACCTTGCCAGGCCCGGTCGGATAGGTCTTGAGCCCGCGCACCACCGTGCCGACCGGGTACTGAGCGACGACCTCCGGGTCGGAGCCTGCCTTTTTCTCGAAGAGAGTCAGCAAGGTGCGGCTGATGCTGATCTCCACGTAGTAGGAGGTATGCAGCGCGGCGGGCCCGGCAGCGGATTCCGGATTTTTCTGGTCGGCAGGCTGATTCTCCTGCGAGAAGGTGGAATGAGCGGGGAGCAGCATGGTACAGATTATTAAAATCAGTTTTCTGAGGAACATGGAGTATTCCGTGGTGCCAGACGCGCCAAAGCCAGCAGTTGCCTGAGTCGGCGCGTGGAATTTAATGCGTTGGTCCTGAATTATTTTACCACGTATCCTCCTTCCAGGTCCCGGACCAAACGTAGGGTAGGCACGCTGTGCCCACGCGGGGTGAATGCGGACGCAGCTCACGGGCGACACGAGGTTCGCCCCTACACCTCATCGCTCTGGTAGGGGCGAATCTTGTATTCGCCCGCCTTCCGTGCCCAGAGGGAAATCAACATCTGCGCCTAACAGAGCCTATGCAATAGGGGGGAAGCTGAACGTAGTGAAGCAGGGGGGTGTTTTCGCCCACAGGCAGACCCCCCTGTCTCGCTGCGCGAGCCTTCCCCCCTACTGCTCAGGGGGGATACAGCTAAAGGCCCCTCCATAGGAGATAGAAAGAGAAAAAAACGCCGCAATAGCTGACAGGCTATTGCGGCGCGTGGTGTTCTAGGAAGAAAAGGTTACTGACGCCCCTACGACGGCGGCTGCACGATCGGGCTCCCTCCCGGCAGCGCGCTCGCTCCGGCTGAAGTAGCCGAAGGCGGCGCAACCTCCAGCGCCACCGCTCGCACCGGTTGAACCGGCTTCACCTTCGGGATGAAGATCTGCTCCGGGTCCAGCACCTCGTGGATGAAGCGCAGCTCCTCGCGGGTCGGCGGCAGCGTCTCGCCGGAGACCCGGCTCAGGTCCAGCTCGAACTGGCACATGTCGGCGATCTCCTGCGGGCTCTTGCCGGGATGGTAGGTGTCGAGGTAGATCCGTCCGCTCTCCGAATCGAAGCGGAACACGCCGAGGGTGCTGATGATGGCCGACGGGCCGCCCCGATAGGCCGAGCCGTACAGCTCGCGCCGGTGCACGAACTCCCCTCCCGGCCACTTTTTCACCCGCCAGCCCGGGCTGGTGATGTAACTCACGTTCTTGGTGAAGCGGCGCTTCTCGTGCACCATGATGAAGACGGTCCGCTTGGCGAACGAGTTGATGTCCGGGTTGCCGCCGCTGCCGGTGAGCCGCAGTTCGGGCTCCAGGTAGTCGCCGATGACGGTGGTGTTCACGTTGCCGTACTCGTCCAGCTCGGCCCCTCCCAGGAAGCCCAGATCGACGTAGCCGCGCTGCGCGATGCTGAACGCGTCGTAGAGCCCGGAGGAGCGCGAGGCCCCCATCTCGCAGCGCGCGTCCCCCACCGAGGTCGGCAGTTCGGGAGGCCGCCCGTCCAGCGTGCCCGCCTCGAAGATCAGCTTCAGGTTCGGGGCGTGGGTCTTCTGGGCCAGCATGATGGCGACCATGGGAAGCCCGGTGCCGGCAAAGACGATTTCGTTATCCTGCACCTCGCGCGACGCGGCGCAGCAGAGCAGGTCGGCGAGGCCGTATTCCTCGGGGTTTGCGTAATCGATTCCCATGGTTATTGCCCCCTCTTCACGCCGGTCGAGTAGTTGAGCGCGGTGTTGGCCCGCAGGCCGAGCATGCGCGGCCAGCCGAGCTTTTCCAGGTAGCTCAGGTGGTCGTGCCCGAAGATCCACTCCTTGGCGAAGTCGTCGAAACCTTCCTGGGTGCGGGTCTTGCCGTAGAAATCCTTCAGGAAGGCGCCGTCCACGTCGTAGCGGCCGAACATCCCGGTCGGGTGCGCGCCCAGCGGGCACTCCAGGATGTAATCCACCTCGAAGCCCGCGATGGTGTTGTGGTCCGCTTCGCGCCGCAGGTACTCCTCCGGGACGATCTCCTCGGCCATGACGATGGTGATGTCCGCCGCCCGCGCCACCTCCGGGTCTGAATAATACTGACCGCTAACCCGCACCGTCCCCTCCTCACCGACCTGCTGGGCGCAGATGACGGCCACGTCCACCTTGGCCGCCGGGATCAGCACCTGAGAGCCGGCGCCGAAGAAGGGATCCTCCGTGAACTGGTACTTGTGTTTGGCGATCCTTTTGCCGTCGCGCAGCCCGGCCCGCCCCAGCATGTCGTACTCCGGGTTGTGCAGGTCGGTGCCGAGCGAGGTCTGGGTGACCGCGTAAGGGGCGCCCGAAGCCGCGGCGGCGAAGCGAAACAGCATCTCCGCATGGCTGTAGTCCTCGACGATGATCTCCTTGTTGGCGACCCTGCGCGACAGGTTGGCGCCGTACTTGCCGTAGAGCTCGTGCCCGACCCAGCAGGACTCCCAGATGTCGACGCAGCCGGCGCCCACCAGGAACTCGGTGTGAGAGCCGCCGTTCACCTCGATGAGGTGCAGCCCCTTGCGGTGCTGGCGGATCAGCTCGTAGACCACGGCCATCGGGCGGCGCCAGATGGTGAAACCGGAAAAGGTGAGGCTGGAGCCGTCCCGGACGATCTCCGCCGCCTGCTGCAGGTTGATCCGCTTGCTGTTACTCATTCATCCCTCCAATAGGCACGAAAGGCCATGACACGGGGTACGAGGTAGCTGACATCACGAGCAGTTTCTCAGGTTTTCCCCTGAGTTTAGATTAGATCGAAGGTTTGCTTTTACTTTGCGTCTTAGCGCCTTTGCGTCTTTGCGTTAATGCTTCTGATTTTTTCGTCCTTCAGGCGAAGTTGCGCAGCACCTCTCGCGCGATGATGACCCGTTGGATCTCGTTGGTCCCCTCGTAGATGGAGGTAATCCGGGCGTCCCGGGCATAGCGCTCCACCGGGAAGTCAGCGGTGTAGCCGTAGCCGCCCAGCATCTGCACCGCGCTGTAGCAGGCACGGTTGGCGGCGTCCGTTGCGAACAGCTTCGCCATGGACGCCTCCTTGGCAAAGCTCTTGCCGTTTTGCTTGCGGCAGGCCGCGTTCATCAGCAGGAGCCTGGCCGCCTCCAGTTCCGTGTAGGCATCCGCGATCTTCCACTGCAGCGCCTGGAAGCTGCTGATCTTCTGACCGAACTGGACCCTTTGCGTGGCGTAGGCTGTGGCATAGTCCATGGCGGCGAGGCCCACGCCCAGGCCGAGGGAACCGATGCCGATGCGGCCGCCGGCAAGCTCGCCGACCGCGATCCGGAAGCCGTCGTTGAGCGCCCCCATCAAAGCGGTTTTGGGTATGCGGCAGTCAGTGAAAACCAGTTCGTTCGTGGCCGAGGCGTGCTGCCCCGTCTTGTGTTCCTCCTTGCCGACCACCATGCCGGGGGTGTCAGCCTCGACCAGGAAGCAGCTGATCCCCTTCCCCTTGGCCGCCTTCGGGTCGGTGACCGCCCAGACCACGAAGACCCCGGCGTAAGGCGCTGAGGTGATGAAGATCTTCGAGCCGTTCAGGACCCAGTGGTCTCCGTCCAGCTCCGCCCGGGTCGTCATGGCCGAGGGATCGGAGCCGGCGCCCGTCTCAGTGAGCGCGAAGCTTCCCGCGGGGTATTCGCCCGAGCAGATTTTGGGGATGTACGAGCGTTTTTGAGCCTCCGAGCCGACCGACTGGATGACCTCGCAGACCATGTTGCTGACCGAGACCGTCACCGCGGTCGAGGCGCAGGCCCGGGCGATCTCCGTCAGTGCCACGGAAAAAGCAACCACGCCCGCCTCCGCCCCGCCGTAGGCGTCCGAGACGTTCAACCCCATGAATCCGAGTTCGGCAAGCTTCTTGAGATTTGCCAGAAATGCAGGTCGGTCCCCTTCCTGGTCCAGCTTGGCAGCCAGCGGAGCGAGGTGCGTCTGGGCGAATTCCCGGGCCGTGTCCTGAATCAGCTTCTGTTCTTCAGTCAATTCCAGATCCATCAGTGCCTCCTTCAGGGTTAAACTAACTCAGAGCTCGGTTCCCATCTCTCAGGGCAACTTCGGCAAAGGAGACTGCAAAGGCAAAGGCACCCCCCTGCTTCACTTCGTTCAGCTTCCCCCCTATTTCATAGGGGGGATAAGTCTTGTCCCCCCTGCGCAGTAGGGGGGAAGGCTCGCGTAGCGAGACAGGGGGGTGGTTTCTCAACTCAACTCCGCGCCTCACCATCTCCGCCGGCTCATTTAGCCAGCTTTGCCGTCAGTGCCGGCACGAACTGCATGACGTCCGCCACCACCAGCACGTCGGCCACCTCGCCTATCGGCGCATCCTTGTCCTTGTTGATCGCCACGATGAATCCGGACTTCTTCATGCCCGCCAGATGCTGGATTGCCCCGCTGATACCGCAGGCGACGTACAGCTTGGGACTGACCGTCTGTCCGGTGGTTCCGACCTGGTGCCCGTGCGAGACCCAGCCGCCGTCGACCACCGGCCGACTGGCGCCCAACTCGCCGCCCAGCGCCTTGGCAAGGGCCGCGATCACCGGGATGTTGTCCATCTTGCCGATGCCGCGCCCCGCGCTGACGATCACCTCCGCCTTGGCAAGGTCGACCCCCTTTTCCTCCGCCGGTTCATAGCCCAGGAAAGTCACCCCAGACGTCCCCTCTGCTTCGAGAGGCTGCACCTGCGGAGTCCCGCCCGGTTTTATCCCGGTGAAGGCGCCCCCCTGAATGGTCAGCACCGCGACGGCGCCCTGCGGCTTCACAATGCGCCGCATCTTGGAGTTACAGCAGGGAAGCTCGAAGCCCCCTTCGACAACTGCGACGATCTCGGAAACTTGTGCCGCCTTTAGAGCCGCGGCCACGCGGGGAGCCAGGTCCCAGCCGTACGAAGAGTGCACGAAGACGACGTAATCGGGCTTTTCCCCTTCCACCGCCGCCAGCACCAGCTTTTTGTGGAGATCGGGGTTGTACTCGCCGTACTTCCCGACATCTGCCAAATACAGCTTCCCACCATACTCCGGGAGCTCAGCTTCCTTTCCGACCAGCACCACCGCTGTTTCGGCACCCAGCTTTTCCGCAAAACCGAAAAGCTCGTAACTTGTTTCCAGGAATTTCCCATCCCTATATTCGCCAACGAGCAATGCTTTCATGTCATCCCCCTAGCGCAGCACCGTGGTTTTTTCTTTAAGAATCCCGAGGAGCTTGTCCACCTGGGCAGCCACGTCCCCTTCCAGCACGATGCCGCCTCCTTTCTTGGCGGGTGGATAAAAACTTGACGTCACGGCCCGCGCAGCTTCATGAAGCAGCTCGGCAACCGGGATGGCAAGGATCTCCTTCTTCTTCGCCTTCATGATGTTGGGGAGCGTCGGGTAGCGCGGCACGTTCAAGCCGAGCTGGCAGGTGACAAGCGCCGGCGTCCGAAGCTGCACGGCCCCCTTGATGCCCCCTTCCAGTTCACGCTTGACGGTCACCACGCCATCCGCATACTCGAAACCGACCACCGTCGTGGCGCAGGAGTAGCCGAGAATCTCGGCGACGCTGACCCCGACCTGGGCGGAGCCGCGGTCCTGGGACTGCAGCCCGGTGAAGATCAGGTCGAACTTTTCCCGCTGGGCGAACCCCGCGATGATGGAAGCGATCTGCCAGGGATCCTTCAGGTGCACGGCGGGATCCTGGACCTGCACGCCGCGGTCACATCCCATGGCGAGCGCCTTCTTCATCGCCTCGACGACCCGGTCCGGTCCGATGGAAAGCACCGTCAGCTCCGGTTCCCCGCCCAGTTGCTCCTTGAGCCGGACCGCCTGTTCCACGGCGTACTCGTCGTACTCGTTCATCCGGAAGGCGAGATCCGCTTCCGAGAACCAGACCCCGGCGCTGTCCGGTTTGAACCTCGACTCCATGTCCGGCACCTGCTTGATGCAAACCAGAATTTTCATGATTACCCCCAGAGCCCACAGTGAAAAAAGTGTGAATCTGACTTGTCAGATAACAAGCCGCTTGGGACAACTATAGCGTAGATACTGGAGGATCGTAGGACGAAACACGATCATTTTCACCAATCCGGCCTTGCGTTATTTTCAGGTTTACCTTTTGAATTGCCGACCACTTGGCGCAGGACCAGATATCCCCGGAAGTTCCCGCTTCAGGCTGAAAACTCATGCGTTATCGACTCGACAACTGAACCACTCAACGACTCAACGACTCAACGACTTAACGTCTTTTCAGGCAAGCAGCAGCTTGGAGATGACTACCCGCTGCACCTCGTTGGTTCCCTCGTAGATCTCGGTGATCTTCGCGTCACGGAACATCCGCTCCACTTCGTAGTCACAGATGAAGCCGTAGCCGCCGTGGATCTGGATCGCCTCCTTGGTGACAAAGGTGGCGGCCTCCGACGCCAGCATCTTGCAGAGCGCCGACTCCATCGTGTAGCTCTTCTTGGTGTCCTTGAGGCAGGCGGCCTTATAGGTCATCAGCTTGGCGGTCTCGATCTTGGCGTACATGTCGGCGAGCTTGAACTGGATCGCCTGCAGGTCGCAGATGGGAGCCCCGAACTGCTTGCGCTCCTTGGAATAGGCCAGTGATCTCTCGAAGGCGCCCTCGGCGATGCCCAGCGCCTGGGAGGCGATGCCGATGCGGCCGCCGTTCAGAGTGTCCATGGCGATCTTGAAACCCTGCCCCTCGCTGCCCAGCAGGTTTTCCGCAGGTATCCGCACGTTGTCGAGCGCGAAAGCGGTGGTGTAGCTGCCGCGGATGCCCATCTTCTTCTCGTTCCTGAGGATCTCCACCCCGGGGGACTTGAGGTCGATGATGAAGGCCGAAACCCCCTTGTGCTTGAGGCTCTTGTCCGAGGTAGCGAAGACTACGCCGGTTCCCCGGTAGCCGCCGTTGGTGATGAAAATTTTGTTGCCGTTGATCACGTACTCGTCACCCTCCCGTTTGAAGGAGGTGCTGATCGCGCCCGCGTCGCTGCCGGCATCCGGTTCCGTCAGCAGGAAGCAGCCGATGATCTTGCCGTGGTTCAGGTCAGGGAGCCATTTCTGTTTCTGCGCCTCCGTGCCGAAGGTGTAGATCGGGCCGCTGCAAAGCGAGGTGTGGGCCGAGATCAGCACGCCGGAGGAGCCGCATGCCTTGGAGACCTCCTCGACGACGATGGCATAGGAGAGCATGTCCATCCCCGCGCCGCCGTATTCGTCCGGAAGGTAGCTCCCGAGCAGTCCCATCTCGCCCATTTTCGCGACCAGCGCGTCGGGGATCATATGCTCCTCGTCGATCTGCATGGCGATGGGCTTGATCTCCTTCTCCACGAAATGACGCACGCTGTCACGCAGCACCCTGTGGTCCTGGCTCAGTTCGAAATTCATAGCTCCCCCTATCGTGTCGTAGACTTTGGCCGTTAACCGCTATCCCATGTTTCCCGGTCGTCCCAAGTTTCAAGGTCATCCCAGGTTTCAAGGTCATCCCATGCCTCTCATGCTTCCATATTTTCCACGCTTTCCAGTTGGCCTCGGCTCAGGCTCCAGTGAAGGCCGCCTTGCGCTTCTCCACAAAGGCGGCCATCCCCTCGCGCTGGTCGGCGGTCGCGAAGAGCACGCCGAAGAGCGAGGCCTCGTAGCGGAAGCCGTCTTCCTTGCCCATGTTGAGCCCGTTGGCAATGGCGTCCTTGGCGTAGCCGATCCCCAGAAGTCCGGTGCCTGCGATCGCCGCGGCGGTCTCCAGCGCCTTAGGGAGGAGCTCTTCAGCGGAGAAGACCTCGTTCACCACGCCCCAGGCCGCGCCCTTTTGCGCCGAGATCATCTTCCCAGAGAAGATCATCTCGTTGGCCCGGTTGGGGCCAATCAGGCGCGCCAGGTTCTGGGTGCCACCAAAGCCTGGCATGATGCCGAGGGTCACCTCGGGGAAGCCGAGCTTCGCCTTGTCGCAGGCGTACATGAAGTCGCAGGCCAGCGCCAGTTCCAGCCCGCCGCCCAGGGCGAACCCGTTCACCGCGGCGATCACCGGCTTCTTCATCTTCTCGATAGCAAGCATGACCCCCTGCCCTTTCAAGGCGAACTGATGCCCCTCATAGGCGCTCATGGCAGCCATCTCCTTGATGTCCGCCCCCGCCACGAAGGCCTTTTCCCCGGCACCGGTAAGGACGACCACCTTGACCGCGGCGTCGCGCTCCAACTGGTAGAAGGCGCACTCCAGCTCGCAGAGGAGTTCGCTGTTCAAGGCATTCAGACTCTGGGGGCGGTTTATGGTGAGCTTGGCAACCCCATCGGTAGTTTCCAGCAATAAACTCTTGAATTCCATTTGAGTTATCCTCCTTGTCGGTAAAAAATTGTGTGCCCCCGAGCAGGGCGAATTGCTCAGTTTCGTAGGGGCGAATGATCCTTCGCCCGGGCTCTCTGAGCTAAAATCCCGCTGTGCCTCCGTGGCTCATCCCTTGTCAATAGCTGTAAAAGCCCCTGCCGGATTTGCGGCCCAGGAACCCCGCGTTCACCATCTTCACCAGCAGCGGGCAGGGCCGGTACTTGGGGTCCTTGAAGCCGTCGTAGAGCACGTTGGCAATGGCGAGCACCGTGTCGAGCCCGATGAAGTCGGCCAGCGTCAGCGGCCCCATCGGCTGGTTGGTGCCAAGCCTCATGCCGCGGTCGATGTCCTCCGCACTCGCCACTCCCTCAAAGAGCGCAAAGATCGCCTCGTTGATCATCGGGATCAGCACGCGGTTCACGATGAAGCCGGGATAGTCCTGCGAGAGCGCGACCTCCTTGCCCAGCCGCCCCACCAGCTCCTGCGTGGCGGCAAAGGTCTCGTCGCTGGTCGCATGCCCACGAATCACCTCCACCAGGGCCATGACCGGAACCGGGTTCATGAAGTGCATGCCGATTACCTTGTCCGGCCTCTTGGTAACCGAAGCGATCCTGGTGATCGGCAGCGACGAAGTGTTGGAGGCGAGTATGGCGGAAGGCTGCACCAGCTCATCGAGCCTGGCAAAGATCTCCAGCTTGAGCGACTCCTTTTCGGTGACCGCCTCTACGCAGAAATCGCTGCCGGCGAGCGCGACCATGTCGCAGGTGGTGACGATGCGCCCCATGATCTCCGCAACCAGGTGTTCCTCAAGCCCCCCCTTTTTCACCTGCCGCTCCAGGTTCTGCTTGATGACGGTACGAGCCTTTTCCAGCTGCGGGGCCGATATGTCGAACATTACGACGTGACATCCCTTCGAGGCGAAGACATGGGCGATGCCGCTTCCCATCTGCCCAGCTCCCAGCACTCCTATTTCATTGATCATGGTGGTTCTCCTCCGTTTTGCCGCTACAGCCCAGCATGACAACGCCCCTAGAGCCGCTCGAAGATCGCGGCGACCGCCTCGCCGCCGCCGATGCACAGGGTGGCGAGACCGTAGCGGGCCTGCCGTTTCCTCAGTTCCCGTACGAGAGTGGCCACCAGCCTGCCGCCGCTGGCACCGATCGGATGCCCGAGGGCGCAGGCCCCACCGTTCACGTTCACTTTTTCCAGCGGGAGCTCCAGCTGCTTGATGGCGAGCAGCGCCACGGAGGCGAACGCCTCGTTGATCTCGAAGAGGTCGATATCGGCGGGAGTGATGCCGGCCTTGGCGCAGACCAGTTTTATGGCGGCCACCGGCGCCTCGGGAAAGTAGTCGGGGTGCAGGCTCGCGGTGGCGTAAGCCACCAGGCGCGCCTTGGGCGCCAGGCGGTGCCGCTTCAGACCGCCCGCACCGGACAACAGGCAGAGAGCCGCGCCGTCGTTGATGGTTGAGGCGTTGCCGGCCGTGATGGTCCCCTCCTTGCCGAAGGCAGGACGCAGCCCGGCCAGCCGGGAGCTGTCGCCCCGAAACGGCTCTTCGTCGCGCTCGACCGTCTGGTCCCCGGTACGCCCCTTCTTGACTACCGGGACGATTTCCTCGACGAAGATGCCCCCCTCGACCGCCGCCTGGGCCAACTGGTAGGAGCGCTGAGCGAAGGCATCCTGCTCTTCCCGGGAGATCAGGCAGCGCCTCGCGCTATCGTCACCTATCTCGCCCATGTGCCGGCCGGTATACGGATCCTGCAGGCCGTCGTGCAGCAGCAGGTCCAGCAGTTCGCCGTGCCCGAGCCGGTAGCCGGAGCGCGCCTTCTTCAGGAAATACGGGGCCAGTGACATGTTTTCCATGCCGCCCGCGATGACAAGCTCGGATTCGCCCAGCCGGATGCTGTCGGCCCCCAGCATGATCGCCTTCAGCCCGGAGCCGCAGACCTTGTTGACGGTCAGGGCGTGGACCTGGTCGGGGATTCCGGCGGCGCGCATCGCCTGGCGGGCCGGGGCCTGGCCGCATCCCCCGGAAAGCACCTGCCCGACGATTACCTCGCTGAGAGCCTCCGGCGCGAGCGAGGCATACTGCAGGAGCCCGCGCATGACCGCAGCCGCGAGTTGCGCTGCGGGCTGGTCGGCAAGAGCTCCGGAGAAAGATCCAAACGGTGTTCTTAGCGCCTCTACGACGTAGACTTCTTCCATGTCCGAGCCCCCTTTCAAGAGATTTGTCCCGGACAGGATATACGACAGTTTACGTGCAAGTCAAGCATTTTCAAAACATGCTTTTATTTCTAAGAAACTGGGCGGAGGGGGGTTGGAGGCAAGCAAGTGTGGGGGGTCTGCGGGGCAAGCTGGGGCCGCTAAGGATGGGTCGGCGCCGTTTTGGGTTGGGGAGGTAACGCCCTTCGGGCAGGGCCGAAGGTTACTGGTACCGGTAAGGGGGCGGGAGCCGGGGGTACCGGCTGTCAGACGTTGCTACCGTCATCGTCGGGTTCCTCCTCACGAGCGGTAGTTTCACCGTTATTGATCCTGCTTTCCAGCTCCGTGAGTTGTTCGGTGAGCTGCTTGAAGAGCATGTTCTTTTCCGAGATGTCATGGGTGGAATCAAGTTTAGCCAAGGAAGATAGATACTTGGCATAGGCATCGTCAAAAACCTTGGTCATGGGGAGTTCCTCCATAGCGCAGCCGCAGTTGTGCGCAGGAGGATATGTGTACATTCAAATTAAATTTTTTTCAAGTAAATAATCTCATGACAAGCGCTCGAAATCTATTTTTTCTTTACGAAGCCAAGTCGCTCCCGGTGTCGGGCTGCTCCAATGAAAAAGCGGCCGGCGGAGATGCCTGCCGCTTCCGTTTCCGTCCCGTCCGCCCCTGGAGCGGTCAGGGCAGAACCGTCATGGTCTCCACCCTGTTGCGCCCGTTTTGCTTGGCCCGGTAGAGCGCCTCGTCCGCCTGGCGAAACAGGGCGTCGACGCTATCCACCTGCGCCGAGGGATAGCTGGCGACCCCGAGACTGATGGTGACGGTCAGGTCTTCCATGGGGGCGGGGAAGGAAAACTCCAGCACCGCCTGGCGCAGGCGTTCGGCGACCGGCACCGCGCCCTCCAACGAGGTCCCCGGAATGACCAGCACGAACTCCTCCCCACCGTAGCGCGCGGCACTGTCGTAGGCGCGCAACTGTCGCTGGGACAGGCCGGCGACCGCGGCCAGCACGACGTCGCCGTTTTGGTGCCCGTAGGTGTCGTTCACCTTTTTGAAGTAATCGATATCCAGGATGATCAGGGAAAGCTGTTCTTGATTGCGCCGTGCCCGGAAAAACTCGCCGTCGAGGATTTCCGTCAGGTAGCGCCGGTTGAAGAGGTTGGTGAGGTGGTCTATGTTGGTGAGCTTTTTCAAAAGCTCATTGGCCTTTTTCAGCTCGTCCTGCAGGGACTTGATCTTCAGCTGCACCTTGACCCGCGCCACCAGCTCGCCGGCATCGAAGGGCTTGGTCAGATAGTCGCTCGCGCCCTGTTCCAACCCTTTAATTTTGGAATCGAAATCCATCATGCCGGTCAGCATGATGATCGGCACCCCCAGCAGTTCGGGCCGGGATTCGACGAGCTGCAGGAACTTGAAGCCGTCCATGCGCGGCATGTCCACGTCGCAGATGACCAGGTCGGCCCTGGAGTCGATCAGGGTCCGGAAACCTTCAAGCCCGTCCCGTGCCTGTTGGTACTCGTCAAAGAGCCCGACTTCCTTGAGTGTGCGCACTACCTGCTCTCGAATAACTGCCGAATCATCGATTACCAGCACACTGGTCGGCATGAAAAAGATCTCCCCTGTAACCTGGCAAAGCCTGCCGGGGTATGGTTGCCGGACAGGAAGTTCTACTCGTCATATTCCGCGGCCGCTGAGAACTGTGGACCCCAGGGCCGAGCCGGAAAAAGCAATAAAGCGCGCAACAAGGCGCATCGACATGAGCTAGGTTAACAGGTGGTACTTACGCCAGACAGGACAGCTACTTCCTGAAAGGTTTAATAAAAACGTAGATTATCAGCAGAAACGGAAAAGACGAGAATGCCGCTTCCAGGTTGCCTTTAAACAATTGCCAAGTGCCGAAAGATATGACAGCGAGGGCGAAGAGAATCGTGAAAATTGCTACAGGTTTATTCATAACGCGATAGTAACCAATTGGGTTGGAGCTTGTCCAGAAATTTAATGAAACTCAAGAAAGCTTCCTTCTAAGAAGCTCGGCGTCAGGGGGTATTCCAATCCCAGCAGAATCTCAGTTCTTCGCTGGCAACGATCACCTCGCAGCAGGTTCTCTTGAAGGTGGCTTGGTTCGCTGCGCTGTCAAACTCCTCCTGCACCATTGTTTCGATCTGCGAGTCTGCCAAGTCCAGCATTTTTTCAAAAGCACCCTCGATGATGCCTTGCTTCCAGCCGGCCTTTTTCATTTGGTCCTTGAACATCGCGACATGCATACTGTTGTTGACGCCATAATCGACCAGCAAAAGCACGTTTCTGGACATGTTCATTCCCCCCTGAAAGGATTTATCGAATCTCCGCCCACCTCTCTGACTGCAAACAACGGTTAGACCGAAAAGAGATGACTGTCTGCGCTAGCACCCGGACCTACTAATGTTACCACAAAAGTTTGCGACCGGACTCGAACTCCAGCGCCTTGCCTGTCATTGGGTCCCGGAATTGAACGCGCTTTGCCAGTAGTTGGAGCGGGCTGGCGAAGTCGTCGGCGCGTTCCTCCTGCAAGGCGGGGTAGTACCTGTCGTTGAGAATCCCGAACCCGAGGCTGCTCAGGTGGACCCTGAGCTGATGTGTCTTACCCGTTTCAGGGCTGAGGCGAAAGTGCGCCAGACCATCCCTTACCTGCACCAGCTCTATCCGGGAACGGGCATTGACGGCGCCGGGTTCCGTCTTCATCCTGAACCAGGGCTCCCCCGGCACGATCCTGTTTTCAATCAGCCAGGCTTTCGCGGAGGTATCACCGGCTCCCGCTGACAGTGCATGGTAGGTCTTCCGGATGTTGCCGCTCAGGAAGAGATCGTTATACCGGGCGCGCGTCTCTTTATTGACGGAGAAGAGGACAATGCCAGCCGTTTCCCGGTCGATCCGGTGCAGCGGCACGAGGTCGTCGTTGGCCGTAGACTTTCTCAGCCGATGCAGCAGGCACTGATCGACGTAACGCCCCCCTGGTGTCACAGGGAGAAAGTGCGGCTTGCAGGCAACCAGTAACTCGTCGTTCTGGAAAAGTATTTCCTCAGTGAAGGGGATCACCGGTTCCTGTTCCACTTCCCTGAAATAGTGAATTCTTTTTTGGGGCAGATAGGGAGAGTCGGTGCTGAGGGGCCGGCCGTCCTCGCCGAGCACCTTCCCTTCGGCGATGCGGCGCTCCCAGCGGCTGGGGTCGACCTGGGGGAATCGTTGGCACAGGAAGCCGAGAATCGACGGGAAGGGCGGCTCGATCCTCGGCATGGTGACGGTGGCAGGGTAGCGGGAGATTCCCACGGGCGGTTCCTTTTCCCTTTATGGCGGCAGGGGTTTATCCTCTTAAAGGCTAAACGGTCTGCAGCATACCACGTAATGCCGGCAATAGGGAAATTCTGTTGGCTGTCCCGAAGTCTCTCGTTATCATCGTTGTCGTTAAAGTCCTCAATGTCCTTAACGTCCTATTGGTCCCTTCGGAGGAGGTGTCCTTAGGCCCCGCTTTCGCCCCGGGCAATTTCGGTCAAAAAAAGGGGCAACCCGTCGGTTGCCCCGCATTGAACGGCCGGCAGAAAGGGCCGATTGCAACGTCATAGCCCTATCAGATGAAGACTATGTCGTCCGGTATATCAGTGATCTTTTCGCCACCCGTCTCACTGACCGCAAAGGTGTTCTCGATCCCGATGGCACCATGGCCCGGGATGGCGAACTTGGGCTCGATGGCTATGGTCTGGCCCGCCCGGAGCGGCGCCTTGAACCCCTGGGCCAAAATGGGAAACTCGTCCAGTTCCAGCCCCACGCCGTGTCCGACGAACCGGGCGTTTTCGCCGGGAGGCCCCATGAAGAAGTTCCCCAGGCCCGCCTTATCCGCCAGCGCGGCGGCGCCCTGGAAAAGCTCCTCGCAAATCGCCCCGGGCTTCAGGTGCTGCACCAGGTAGGACTGGATGGCGAGGGAGGTGTCAAAGGCATGCAGCAGCGTGTCGGAAAGCTTGCCCAGTACGAAGATCCGCGTCATGTCAACCAGGTACCCGTCAAAGACCCCGGTGTAGTCGATGATCAGCGGCGAATCGTTGGCGATGGAGGCGAGTGACGCCCCGTGGGGCGAGGCGACGGAGAGCCCGCGCCCGGTGACCGCGCCGTCGAAGAATCCGGGCTGCACCGCGCTCGCTCCGCAGACCGCCAGCCCCATGAAGAGCTCCTGGTTGAAGGCGCGCATCCTGACATGTCCCTCGCCTCCCGCCTTCCTGAGACGGTACTCGAACTCTGCCGCGACATCGATCTCCCGCATCCCCGGCTTGAGAAAGCCCGGGACTTGGAGGAACACCGCGGCGGTCCTCCTGCCGCTCTCCCGCATGCGCGCCAGCTCCCATGGGGACTTGACGGAGCGCAGCTCCCGGTTGGCGACCGAGATGTCGACGAACTCGCGCCCCGGGATCAGCTTCGCGTAGAAGTTGTACTGCTGCACCGGCACCGCGTCGAAGGTGAGCCCCACCCTCTTGACCTCGTCCCCTATCAGCGCCGGGAACTCCTTGCTGGACGGGAAGGGGCGGATGTCGGCGACCGTCGATTCCAGCCTGGCGCGCGCCAGGCTCTTCTTGACCAGGAGCATCGGCTCGCCCGCCGCCGGGACATAAAGCAGCGAGTTCTGCCGGGTGCCGGCGAAGTAGTAGATGTCTATCGGGAAGATGATCAGCGCCGCGTCGATCCCCTTGGCCTGCAGCTCTCCCTGCAGCAGCCCGATGCGCCGGAGCGACTCCGCCTTTTCTAGCATGGCGCCCCCCAGTCGTCCCGGTAGGCGATCTCGGCGAGCTCCTTCCTGGGGCGCGGCTTGGGCTCCTGGTCCGGGTAGCCGATCGGCGTGATCCCGACGATCCGAATCCCCTCGGGGACGCCCAGGGCGGCCTTGGCGCTCGCCTCGTCGAACATCCCCATCCAGCAGGTGCCAAGCCCCAGCTCGTGGGCCTCCAGGCAAAGGTGCTCGAAGGCGATCGCCGTGTCGGCGACGAAGTACTCGATGCCGTTCTCCACCGCGCTCTCGGCGGGGTCGGCGCAGACCACGATGACGATGGGCGCCATCGCGATCGCCTTTTTCCCCGGGTTGTCCTCGCCGAAGGCAGCCAGCAGGCTCGCCCTCTTGGCGGCGTCGGTCAGCACCAGGAAACGCCAGCACTGCTGGTTCTTCCAGGAAGGCGCCAACCGCGCGGCGTTAAGCACCCGTTCTATTTTCTCCCATTCGACCGGGGTATCCTTATACTTCCTGATGCTGCGACGATCGCGGATGACCTGAGAAAGGTCCATAGCAGCCTCCTTATGAGTTTTGACGTTCCATTGATACACTAATAACATCGTTTTGTAAATGCTACATATTGCGCCGGTACTGTCCGCCTACCTGGTAGAGCGCCCGGGTGATTTCGCCCAGCGAGGCGCAGCGCACCGTCCGCATCAGCTCGGCGAAGATGTTGCCGTCGGCGACCGCCACCTCCTGGAGCCGGGCGAGCGCCGCGGCCGCCTCCTCCCGGTGCGCCGCCTGGAAGGCGCGCAGGTTCGCGATCTGGGCGTCCTTCTCCTCGGCCGTGGCGCGCGCCAGCTCGCCCGGCAGCGCGTACCCCTCCTCGTCCGCGTGGGCGCTCAGGAAGGTGTTGACGCCGATGATGGGGAGCTCCCCGGAGTGCTTCTTATGTTCGTAGAGCATCGACTCGTCCTGGATCCTGGAGCGCTGGTACTGGGTCTCCATGGCGCCCAGCACGCCGCCGCGCGCGTCGATGCGCTCGAACTCGGCCAGCACCGCCTCCTCCACCAGGTCGGTCAGCTCCTCGATGATGAAGGTTCCCTGCAGCGGGTTCTCGTTGAGCGACATGCCGAGTTCCTTGGTGATGATCATCTGCACCGCCATGGCGCGCCGCACCGACGACTCGCTCGGCGTGGTGACCGCCTCGTCGTAGGCGTTGGTGTGCAGCGAGTTGCAGTTGTCGTAGAGCGCCATGAGCGCCTGCAGCGTCGTGCGGATGTCGTTGAAGTCCATCTCCTGGGCGTGCAGCGAGCGGCCCGAGGTCTGGATGTGGTACTTGAGCTTCTGGCTGCGCTCGTCCGCCCCGTACTTGTCCCGCATGACGACCGCCCAAATGCGCCGCGCCACCCGGCCGATCACCGAGTACTCCGGGTCCAAGCCGTTACTGAAGAAAAAGGAGAGGTTGGCGGCGAAGTCGTTTATCTTCATGCCGCGCGACAGGTAGTACTCCACGTAGGTGAACCCGTTGGAGAGGGTGAAGGCGAGCTGGCTGATCGGGTTGGCACCCGCCTCGGCGATGTGGTAGCCGGAGATGGAGACGGAGTAGTAGTTCCTGATGCCGTTGTCGATGAAGTACTGCTGGATGTCCCCCATCATCCTCAGGGCGAACTCGGTGGAGAAGATGCAGGTGTTCTGCCCCTGGTCCTCCTTCAGGATGTCCGCCTGCACGGTCCCCCGGACACTTTGCAGGGTGCAGCTGCTGATTTCCGCGTACTCCCGCTCGGAGGGGTCCCGGCCGTTTTTCTCCCGGAACTGGTCGACCTGCTGCTCGATGGCCGCGTTGAAGAACATGGCGAGCATCATGGGCGCCGGCCCGTTGATGGTGATGGAGACGCTGGTCGAGGGCGCGCAGATGTCGAAGCCGGCGTAAAGCTTCTTGACGTCCTCCACGGTGCAGATGGAGACGCCGCTCTCGCCCACCTTGCCGTAGACGTCGGGCGGGAAGTCCGGGTCCTCCCCGTACAGGGTGACGCTGTCGAAGGCGGTGGAGAGCCGCTTGGCGCCGTCCCCCTCGCACAGGTAATGGAAGCGGCGGTTGGTGCGCTCCGGGGTCCCCTCGCCGGCGAACTGGCGCTTGGGGTCCTCCTCCACCCGCCGGAAGGGGAACACCCCGGCGGTGTAGGGGAAGAAGCCCGGGAGGTTCTCCTTGCGGCACCACTTGACGATCTCGCCCCAGTCCTCGTAGTCGGGGACGCAGACCCTGGGCACCCGCGTGCCGGAGAGGGTCTCCGTGTAGAGTGCGGTGCGGATCTCCTTGTCCCTGATCCGGGTCACCAGCTCCTCTTGGCGGTAGGAGGCCTTCAGGGCGGGCCAGCGTTCCACGACCCGGCGCGCGTCCGCGTCCAGCCGTGCGCCGTGCGTCTCGATCAGCGCCGCGACTTCCGCCTGCGCTGCCCCGCCGGGCTCCAGGAGCGTCCGGGTGCCGTCCAGCTGGAACAGCGTCCGGGCGAGCGCCGCCTGCTCCCCCGAGACCTTGCGGTAGCCACGCACCGTCTGGACCACCTCGCCCAGGTAGTGCAACCGGTCCGGCGGGATGATGTACTTCTTCAGGCTCTGGGTCTCCGCGGCCTTGAGCGAAGAGACCCAGCCGGCCCCGCTCTTGCGGTTCAGCTGCTCCAGCAGCGCCAGGTAGAGCACGTTGGTGCCGGGGTCGTTGAACTGCGAGGCGATGGTGCCGAAGACCGGGATTTCCTCGTCCGGGGCTTCGAACAGGGTGCGGTTCCTGCGGTACTGCTTGCGGACGTTGCGAAGGGCGTCCTCCGCCCCGCGCCGCTCGAACTTGTTGATGGCCACCAGGTCTGCGAAGTCGAGCATGTCGATCTTCTCCAGCTGGGTGGGGGCGCCGAACTCGCAGGTCATGACGTAGAGCGAGACGTCGCAGATATCCACCACCCCGGCGTCGCCCTGCCCGATCCCCGAGGTCTCCACGATCACCAGGTTAAAGCCCGCCGCGCGAACCACGTCGATGGCGTCCGAGATCGCCGCGGAGAGCTCGCTCTTCGAGTCGCGGGTGGCGAGCGAGCGCATGTAGACCCGGTCCGTGTTGATGGAGTTCATCCGGATCCGGTCGCCCAAGAGCGCCCCGCCGGTGCGCTGCCGGGAGGGGTCGACCGCCAGGATGGCGACGCTTTGCCCGGGAAAGTCGTTGATGAAGCGGCGCACGACCTCGTCGGTGATGGAGCTCTTCCCCGCGCCGCCGGTGCCGGTCACCCCGAGCACCGGGATCTTTTTCCCCAGGGCTCGGATGCGCTCGCGCACCGCCCCGTAGCCGTCCGTGTGCTCGTGAACCGCGTGCTCGGCGAGCGTGATCAAGGTGTTGACCGCCCTGATGTCCCGGCTCGCCAGGCGGCCGATCTCCTCCTCGATATCCCGCGCCGGGGAGAAATCGCAGGTCTCCAGCATCAGGTTGATCATCCCCTGCAGCCCCAGGCGCCGGCCGTCCTCGGGCGAGAAGATCTTGCTGACCCCGAACCCCTCGATCTCGCGGACCTCGTCCGGGACGATGACTCCCCCGCCGCCGCCGAAGACCCTGATGTGGGAGGCGCCGCGCTCGGCCAGGGAGTCCCGGATGTAGCGGAAGAACGGCACGTGCCCACCCTGGTAGCAGCTGACCGCGATCCCCTGGGCGTCCTCCTGGATGGCGGCCGTGACGATTTCGTCGACCGAGCGGTTATGCCCGAGGTGGATCACCTCGGCACCGGAGGCCTGCAGCATGCGGCGGATGATGTTGGTCGCCGCGTCATGGCCGTCGAAGAGGCTCGTGGCCGTGACGAAGCGCACCTTGTGGTTGGTCTGGTAGATATCTGGGGCCGTATGCATGAATGGCTTCTCCTATGAAGTAATCCGGGGCCGGTGCTACCCTGCCAGGGAGAATTCCCAGGCGCACCAGAACTGTTTGGGATGGTTGTCGGGCGGGCAGGCGATGCAGCGCGTCTGAATGCGGGGGTCGACCGTCTTGGCGAATTCGGAGTACTCGACGACGCCGACCGTCTTGCAGGGGAAATCGGGGAGCCCCCTCCTCTTCCTGGCCGACTGGACCCGGCAATCGAGCATCCGGAACACCACGCGCTCCTCGTTTTGCTCGATCACGTCCTGCAGGTTGAGCTTCGCATAGAACCGGTGCTGCAGACACTGCACCAGGGCGGCGATCCCGCCACCCGGCAGCAGCGCGAGCCGCTCCATGATCCTTTTGGCCTCGATGACGGTGAAGGAGCGCCAGGCCTCGGCGTCCACCTCGATGGCGGCGTCCATGCCGAAACGACTCTCCACAGCCTGAAACCAGAGGCCGTCGTGGGCGAGCCAGTTCTTGGCGTCGTCCACGATGATCCGTATCAGCTCCTCCCGGCTCAACTGGTTGAGCAACTGCAGGCCGGCGTCTCCGGGCGAGGTCGGGGGTGTCGCATATCGTTTCAGCTCGTAAGCATCGGTCATTGCTCTTTCTCCCCTGGATGAGAAAACGATAGAAGTTCTACGTTCTACGTTTCCACGTTCTATGTTCTATGTTCTACGTTCTAGGTTATACCTTTCACATTGCTGTTTTGCTTGGTGCGACAGTCCGCATGCAGTCTGAGTTATTGGCAGCCACGCTCTACGTCCTACGTCCTTAACAAATAACTTAGAACGTAGAACGTAGAACGTAGAACTTATAGCTTATAACAGCCTCTTGCCTTTAGTGGTCGCTTCCCTGTGAGATGCCCAGACCGGTGATCTGACGCACCTCGATCTCGTCGAACATCTCCTCTGACCTTTTGTCACGGAACAGCAGCGTCCCGAAGATGGCGGCCAGGAAACCGATGGGGACCGAGACAATGCCGGGGTTCTTCAGCGCGAAGATGGGAGCCTTGAGCCCCACCATGGAACTGCCGCCGTCGTTCTTGCTGAAGTCGACCCGCGCCTTGTCGAGCGCCTTCAGGTCCTTGTCGGCGAGCACGGCGCCTTCGGAAAGCTTCTTCTCCAACGTCACCACGATCTTCCTGGCATCGTCGGCGATCTTTTGCGGGTAGGTCATGACGGGCGAAATCAGCACCAGGCCGAGCGCCGTGACGGTGCCCACCAGAAGTGCCGACATGCACCCAGCGGTGTTGAAGCGCTTCCAGAACAGCGACAGAATGATGGCGGGAAAGTTGCCGGACGCGGCGACCGCGAAGGCGAGCGCCACCAGTGCCACGACGTTCTCCTTCTCGGCCATGAGCCCCATGATGATGGCCGCGACTCCCACGAACACCGAGGTGACGCGCGCCACCTTGACCTGGGTGTGCTGGTCGGCCTTGCCGTCCATGATGATGTTGACGTACACGTCGTGGGCGATGGCCGCCGAGGCCGCCAGCACCAGGCCGGAAACGACCGCCAGGATGGTGGCGAAGGCGACGGCGCAGATGAAGGCGAGGAAAACGTCGCCCCCGAACGAGCCGGCACCACCCCCCAGGAACTGGGCCAGCAGCAGGGTCGCCATGTTGCCGCCCTTGTCAACCGAGCCGATCAGCTGGGGAGAGAGGTGCAGTGCCGCGCCGAAACCGATGATGTTGATCAGGAAGAAGAAGCTGCCGTTGATGAAGAGGGCAATGACGATGGACTTGCGGGCCTCCTTGGCGCTGGGGACCGTGAAGAAACGCATCAGGATGTGGGGAAGCCCCGCCGCGCCGAGCGCCCAGGCCATGCCGAGCGAGATCTGGTCCAGCGGGTTCTTCAGGAACAGGCCGGGCTCCATGAAACGCTGCCCGTAGTCGAAACCGGGCACCGGGAGCGGATCCTTCAACACGGCCATCCTGACGTGGTCCTGGATGTGCGGGTGCGCCACGATGTCGGTGAAGAACTGGATCGGGTTCATCCCCGCCTTGATCATGACGAGCAGCGCCAGCAGGCAGGTCCCCGTCATCAGCAGGCTCGCCTTGATGATCTGCACCCAGGTGGTCGCCTTCATGCCGCCGAAAAAAACGTACCCGATCATCAGGACGCCGACTCCGATGACGGAAACCCGGTACGGGATGTCGAGCAGCACCTGCATCAGCTTCCCCGCGCCGACCATCTGGGCTATCAGGTAGAAAAGCGATACGGTGACGGTGGAAAGTGCCGCCATCGCGCGCACCGGCTTGGGAGAGGTGCGGAAGGAAAGGATGTCGCCCAGGGTGTACTTGCCGGCGTTGCGGCACGGCTCGGCGATCACCAGCAGGATGACGATGAATGAGAAGGCGGGTCCCACCGCGTACATGAACCCGTCGATCCCATAGAGCGAGATCAGCCCGGACATGCCGAGGAAGGAGGCCGCCGACATGTAGTCGCCCGCAATGGCCCAGCCGTTTTGCAGCCCGGTTATGCCGCCGCCGGCGGCGTAGAAGTCGGAGGCGGAGCTGGTCCGCTTGGCGGCCCAGACCACGACGCAAAGGGTGACGCCGATGATGGCGAGGAACATGGTGATGGTGATGGCGCGGTTGGGCTTGACCTTGGTGGGTGTCGCCGGAGCCGCGGCTTTTGCCGCAGCCGGAGCGGGGGCCGCCTGTACTGCCGGGGCCTGCGCCGCGCCCGGGGCGGCAGCGGCCTTGGGCGCTGACGCGGCGGCGGGAGCCGCTTGGGGCTGCGATTTTACCGGTTCGGCAGCGAACCCGACTGAAGCGAGAAGCAGCGTGAACGCCACCGCTGACAGAATTCTGCTGAACATAGGGCCATCCTCCTTACGCGATTTCTCTGATAAGTTCGTCGGTCATCCGGTCGAATTCACTGTTGGCAACTTTCGTGTAATAGAGGGCGACGAAGAAGGTCATCACATACTGGGAAAGGATGAAGAGGTAGCCGAAATTGATGACACCGATCAGCTTGATCTTGAACAGCTCGGGGAAGTATCCGGACAGGATGGGTAACAGGAAGTAATAGGCGCTCGACGCCCCCCACCAGCCAAAGAGAAACACCCTTTTCTTGCGCTTTAGTTCGAGATACTTCGGGTTCCGCGCGATTTCGCTCCAGTTGTAGCTTTTGCCCGCCATAAGTCCCCCTTTAGCCGGTATGCCCTGCGTTAAAATGCGCCACCTTGCGCCCATCCCCCGCCTACAGCCCCTTTCACGTTCCCGCCCAGGCGAGGTCCCGGTCCCCGGATGGTTTCCGAAACCAACCCAGCCAGTCTCAAACAGTGTCACCTTTCCGAAAAAAACAGCAAGGCATGCAAAGAAGTTACGGTCAAAGAAGTGTCGAAACCACCCCTTTTCAGTGCGTAGAAAAGTTGCAGCCGGGCCAGAGGAGGGACTTTAATGTTACCAAATAACAGCGCATTACCCCGCATGTACCAGAGTGACCAGAAGAATATATGGCGTTTACGTTTATGTCAAGCAGTAATAAAACGTCTTTATGTAATTTCACAGGGATCTAAAAATGTACCGATTTCACGATTGCTTGGGCCGGCAGGGAGGGTTGAAAGCGGTTGACAGTGCCACCACCTTGATCTAGATTGGTAGAAATTTGACGTAAAGGAAAGCTATGGACGAGTTGAAGGAAGGCGAGGAGATTACCTCGATCGGCGATTTGGCGATTGCGCTCGGGCTGACGACGCGGACCATCCGTTACTGGGAAGAGGTGGGCATCTTAGAATCGGTGCAGCGCAGCGACGGGGCGACCCGGGGCTTCACCCCCTACTACGTGCGGCGCATCAAGTTCATCATGAAGCTGAAGGAACTGGGACTTACCATCAAGGAGATGCAGGACCTTTATGCTGCCTACGGCGAGGCGAAGCAGACCGAGCGCATGGTGCCCCGCCTGGTGGAGATCCTGGACGAGCACATCGACAAGATCGACGAGAAGATGTCCAAGCTTGCCTCGCTTAGAAAGGAAATCGTTTCATACCGGCAGCAGCTCGGCACGAAGTTCGGCTCCCGGCAGGGTCGCTAGCAGGCATCCCTGCCGGTCACCTGGTGCAGACCGGCGGCTCGACTCCCCTTTTCAAAACTCCGTAGGGGCGAATCGTCATTCGCCCCTGCCTTCCTCCCCCCCCGCCGCTTGCCGGCGCCGCCCCAACCGTGCTATATCTGGCAGCATGGAATTCATCGCAGATCTCCACATTCACTCCCGCTATTCCATTTCCACCAGCAGGGACCTTACCCCGGAAAACCTCTGGCGCTGGGGCCAGCTCAAGGGAATTCGCGTCATCGGGACCGGCGACTGCACCCATCCCGGCTGGCTGGGCGAACTGGAGTCCAAACTCCAGGTTTCCGACAGCGGCCTTTTGACGCTGCGCGAGCGCCCCCATGACGACAGCGTCCCCGATAGCTGCCGCTCGGAAGTCTCGTTTCTGCTTTCGGGTGAAATAAGCTGCATCTACCGCAAGGGGGGGAGGACCAGAAAGGTGCACTGCCTGGTGTATCTGCCGGATTTCGCCGCGGCGTGCAGGCTCAACTGCGCCCTGGCGCGCATCGGGAACCTCGCCTCGGACGGCAGGCCGATTCTGAGGCTGGACGCCAAGGAGCTGCTGCAGATGGTCCTGGAGGCATCCCCGAGCGGGATGTTGATCCCGGCCCACGCCTGGACGCCGCATTTTTCCGTTTTTGGTGCGGCCTATGGGTTCGACTCGCTCACCGAGTGCTTCGACGAACTCACCCCGGAAATCCACGCCCTGGAGACCGGCCTTTCCTCCGACCCCGCCATGAACTGGCGCCTGTCCGCCCTAGACGACATCACCCTGGTTTCCAACTCCGACGCCCACTCGCCCGCCAAGCTGGGGCGCGAGGCGACGGTGTTCGACACGGAGCTCTCCTACCAGGGAATCTTCCACGGCATCGCGGGGGGGCGCGGGGTGGCCTCAACCATCGAGTTCTTCCCGGAGCAGGGAAAGTACCATGCCGACGGCCATCGCTGCTGCGGCGTGCGCCTCACTCCGCAGCAGACCATGGCGAGCGGCTACCGCTGCCCGGCCTGCGGCGGTAAGGTCACCGTCGGGGTATTGCACAGGGTGGAACTGCTGGCGGATCGGCCGGCGCAAGCCAAGCCTGCCGGCGCCGCCCCCTTTCGCTCGGTGATACCGCTTTTGGACCTGATCGGGGGGGTGCTGCAAATGGGTTGCGGTTCCAAGCGCGCCCAGTCCCTTTACTTCGAATTGCTGCGGCGGGTCGGCAACGAATTCCACATCCTGCTGGATGCACCCCTCGACGCCATCAGCGACGCCTCCTCCCCACTTCTTGCCCGCGCCGTCGGCGAGATGCGCTTAGGCGAGGTGGATATCGACCCGGGCTACGACGGCAGATTCGGGACCGTTTCGGTGCGGCGGCTGGATCAGGACCCAGCATAGGGTCATATCTTCTTTAAGTAGCTCAGGTTCCTCCCTACCCCGGCAGCATTTCCGCATTGACTTTGTTCCCCGCCATGGCACTATTCCATTATTAATTTTTTCAAACCAAAATACAAGGAGAACGCCAATGGGTAAGAAAGGAATGGTCTCTATTCTGGCAATGCTGTTGGTACCTGGCATCGTTCTGGTGTCTTCCAAAGCCTGGACCCAGCAAAATACCGCACCCCCTCCGATGGCGCCCTACGATGCGGCACTGGATGCCCAGACACCGCGGCAGGTGCCGATCACCCGCCCGGAGCAGCGCAAAAACGATCACGATCAGTGGGACATCTTCGACGCCACCAAGGCCGAGCCGTCCTCCACCGCCTTCGCGGGTCAGCCGGATCAGGGCAAGGTCCTCGGTTTCGAGTTCTACCGCGACCCGCTCAACGCCAAGAAGCCCATGATGACCTTCCAGGAGGCGTACAACGAGGACGTGGCCGCCAAAAAACAGGTGATGGATCAGCAGCGCCAGCTGCTGGAGCTGCGCTACAACCTGAAGCCAAACCTGTCGCCGGACGTAAAAATGACCCGGGGCAAGCCGCTCGCAATGGGTCCGACGGCGAGGCTTGCCGTGGGAACCAGCTGGGAGCAACTCGGTACCATGAGCCCGGCCGACATGCGCGCCAAAAATCTGTTCCCCTACCCTCCCCTGCCGCATCCCAAGCAGGCCACCGGGGGCCAGGTTTTCCCCAAGATGCAGACCGACATGTTTCCCCGCCTGCAGCGCTTCGACATCGACTTTGATCTCCCGGAGGCGTTCTTGCCGGAGTTCCCGCCCGCCATTTTCCTGCAGAACCGGCCGGAACTGGGTGACGTCTCCCGGGGCGAGGTGGTTTCCATCAACAACTACTACCGGCTCTTCAAGGACCTCCTCACTCCGGTGCAACTCGACGGGCTGCGCATGCTGGTGACGCCCTTCCCCCAGGAGGAGTTCAACCCGACCGACGACCGCAAGTCCGCACAGCCGAGCCTGGGCGTCACCTGCCTCGATTGCCACGTGAACGGGCATACCACGGGCCAGTTCCATCTCAGTCCCGACATCCGCCCGCAGGAGCGGCGCTTCCGGCTTGACACCGTCAGCCTGCGCGGTCTCTACAACCAGCAGATCCACTCTTCCAAGAGAAGCCTGCGCTCGGTTGAGGATTTCACCGAATTCGAGCAGCGCACCGCCTACTTCAACGGCGACGAGATCCATGCGGCCAAGAAGGGCATGAATATCCTGAGCCGGGTCCAGGTATCCCACATGGCGCAGATGCAGAACATGTTCGACGTCCCCCCCGCTCCCAAGCTCGACCCCGTTGGGTTCTTGGTGCCGGAAAAGGCCACCAAGTACGAAATAGCCGGGCAACAACTGTTTTTCGGCAAGGCCAAATGCGCCACCTGCCATCAGCCCCCCTTCTACATGGATCAGCAGATGCACGACCTGCAGCTGGAGCGCTTCACCAGGGAACCGGGCGACGGGCCGATAAAAACCTTCACCTTGCGCGGCATCAAGGAGAGCCCTCCCTATATGCACGACGGTCGCTGCTTGACGCTGGAAGATACGGTGGAATTCTTCAATATCGTCCTGGCGCTGAAACTGAATACGGAGGAAAAGAGCCAGTTGGTGGCTTTCATGCGGGCGTTGTAGGTCAGGGCTAAGGAAGGAGAGGACTTTAGCGGTCCCCCCTGCGAAGTAGGGGGGAAGGCTCGCGCAGCGAGACAGGGGGGTCTCTCTGCCGGCGGAAACACCCCCCTGCTTCACTACGTTCAGCTTCCCCCCTATTTCATAGGCTGTGTTAGGTGCTGATGTTGATTTCCCTCGGGGCACGGAAGGCGGGCGAATACAAGATTCGCCCCTACCAGCGCGATGAGGTGTAGGGGCGAACCTCGTGTTCGCCCGTGAGCTGCGTCCGCACTCACCCCGCGTGGGCACGGGCTGCCCACCCTACTGCTTTCCCCAGAGTTTCCGGATGAACCAATAAAGAAGAGCTGGCGGGGAAGTCCCCGCCAGCTCTTCTTGTTCCGGAAAGGGGCGATGTACTGCCCCCGTATTTTATGATCTTGCCACGCTTACTTCAGCAACTCGTCCATCTTCCTGGTGTCGGCACCGACCACCTGCTCGCCCTTGATGAAGAAGGTCGGCGTCCCCTGGATCCCGATCTTCTTGGCCAGGGCGAGGTGCTCCTGGGCCAGCGCCTTGATGGCCGGCGTCGCGGTCTTGGCCGATGCGGGAATCTCCTGGCCGAGCATCATGGCATCGAAGGCCTGGGCCTTGTTGTCCGCGCCGAGTATGTACTCGATCTTGGTGATGGCCGCCGGGTGCGCCAGCGCCGCAAAAAACACGTACTGGGTCACATCGGTCCTCTTGGAGAAATATTCGAACGCCTTCCTGCAGTAAGGACAGTCGGGATCGGTGAACTCGATGACGACGTTCTTCCCATCGCCGATCTTCACCGCCTTGTCCAGGGGAAGATTCTTGGCTTCCTTGGCTGCGCGGGCTGCCAGGCGCTCGGTGAGGACGGCCCTGTGCTCGGCGGTCTTACTCTTCAGGTCCTTGCCGATGATCTCACCGGTCAGGATCAGGTCCTTCTCGGGATAGTAGTAAAAAATGTTCGGCCCCGCGGTCACCTCGTACAACCCTGGTATCTCGCTCGGGGAGAGACTGTCAAAATTAACCTGGGGAAAGGCCTGGCGCAGAGCGGTCTCAGGTTTGACAGTCAGCGGAGTGGCGGATGACACTCCGGCAATACCGAGCAACATGGCTCCCATCAACATACTTGCAACAAGGCCCCTTCTTAAAGACATACCTGCCTCCATAAAAATAGTTTCAGCCCTTCAAGGGGCTGGTCGAAGTACTCTAACACAATTTTCAGCAAAAGCTCAACCCTTAGCTTCCTTCAACTGAGGTCCGCCCGAGCTCTCCCCGCGCGCTCCCAGCTTCAGCAGGCATTGAGCGCGACAGCGGCCGCCGCAGCGCCCAGCACCCCGGCGTCATCGCCCAGCTCGCCCTTGAGCACCCGGACCCTACCAGCGGGTACGGCAAAGGCGCGCTCGGCAATCTCCCGGCGCAGGACCGGGGCCAAAAGGTCGAAGCTCTCGGCCACCCCGCCGCCCAGAATGATCGCCTCCAGGTTCAGCAGGTTGACGACTCCGGCGGCCGCGATGCCGAGATAGGCGCCAGCCTGCTGAAAGATGGCGAGAGCCTTCGGGTCACCCTCCCGGGCCAGGTCCGCGACCTGCGCCGCATCGAGCCTGCCCCGGCCCGCGTCGAGCCCGACCCCCGAGGCGAGTGCCGCGATCGCTGAGGCTGAGGAGTACTGCTCCAGGCACCCCTGATTGCCGCAGCCGCAGCGCCGTCCGTTGGGCTCCACGGTTATATGGCCGAACTCGCCTGCCACCCCGTCGATGCCGGTCCAGAGCCTGCCGTCCAGGATCAGGCCGGCCCCGACCCCGGTCCCGAGCGTCAGCATGAGGGAGGAGGCGAAGGGGCGCCCCGCCCCGAAGCGCAGCTCGCCGACCGCGCTGGCGTTGGCGTCGTTGAGGGCGGTCGCCGGCAATCCGGTCTTTTCCGAGACGATGCTTGCCAGGTTAAGCCCCTCCAGAGAGACCAGGTTCACGCTGGAGCGCAGCACCCCATCGTTGGAGAGTAGGCCCGGCACCCCGAGGCCCACGGCACGCACCCGCAGCCCCCGCCCCTCGGCAGCTGCCTTCTGGCGGCCCAGCAGCGCGAGCAGGCGCTCCAGGAACGGGGCGCGCCCGGAGGCGATATCGGTGGCGAGGCTCTCGCGCCCCAGCACGCTCCCCTCCGGGGTGACCAGGGCACAGCGCAGGTTGGTTCCGCCCACGTCGACCCCGAGGCAGACGCTGTCATTCACGGCGCTTGGCATCAATCCTCCTTTCCAGTCACCCCAAAGTACGGCAGCAACCGGTCGTAGCTCGCCAGGAGCGCCTCGGGAATCACGCGAATATCGGCGACCACGCTCATGAAGTTGTTATCCCCGTTCCAGCGGGGCACGACGTGCAGGTGGAGGTGGTCTTCCACCCCGGCGCCCGCCGCCTTCCCAAGATTGAGGCCGATGTTGAACCCGTCGGGCGCGCAGGAGCGGGAAAGCACCTCCCGGCACAGTGCCACCGTCTGGAACAGTTCCAGCATTTCGGCGTCGGAAAGTTCCGACAGCTCGGCGGTGTGCCGCGTGGGGGCAACCATCAGGTGGCCGTTCACATAAGGATAGCGGTTCATCATGACCAGCGTCAGGGGCGTGGTCCTCAGGACCAGACGGTCCCGAGCGCTCCCCTGCTGGCAGAAAATGCAGCCGGCGGGCTTCTCTTGTACGAGGTAATCGATCCTCCACGGGGCCCATAGCCTCTCCATAATCCCTCCCTCTCTGCGCCCTCGCGCGGCAACGGCACGCCGACTCGCGGCAACTTCGAATTATCAACTAAAACCGATCCTTTTACAACCGGCGCTTAAGGATAATTTCAACGCCCGTTGTCCCGGAACCTTGAGACAGCTTACAGTAGGCTTATTAATGCGATCACATCAAACCTTGAACCCGCCTGTCTTCATGCTATAATTTGCCGGTCCGACAAAACTTTGTCTCCTCATTTTCCCTTTCCTGAAAGCTCGAGACTCACCTATCTGCTCTGCTGCCTGCAAGGGAGCGTCCGGATTTATACCCAAAAACTCGGGAGGTAACAATGACCAAGAAAATGGACGCACTTGAATACCACTCAACCGGCCGTAAAGGGAAGATAGAGGTTATCTCTTCGAAACCGTGCCTTACTTCCCGCGACCTGTCCCTTGCCTATACGCCGGGCGTTGCCGAACCCTGCCTCGAAATAGAGAAGCATCCGGAGGACGCCTACAAGTACACCGCCAAAGGTAACCTGGTCGCCGTGGTATCCAACGGCACCGCAGTGCTCGGCCTGGGCAACATAGGCGCCATGGCAGGCAAGCCGGTCATGGAGGGGAAAGGGGTGCTCTTCAAGCGCTTCGCCGACGTGGACGTCTTCGACCTCGAGGTGAACTCGGAAAACCCGGACGACATCATCAAGGTGGTCCAGCTGCTGGAGCCGACCTTCGGCGGCATCAACCTCGAGGACATCAAGGCGCCCGAGTGCTTCTACGTCGAGGAGGAGCTGAAGAAGACCATGAACATTCCGGTCTTCCACGACGATCAGCACGGCACGGCGATCATCTCCTCCGCGGCCCTCATCAACGCCCTGATGCTGGTGGACAAGCAGATCGAGAACATCAAGATCGTGGTGAACGGTGCCGGTGCCGCCGGCGTCGCCTGCGCCAACCTCGCCATCTCCCTGGGCGCGCAGCAGAAAAACGTCTACATGTGCGACACCAAGGGGGTCATCTTCAAAGGGCGCAGCGAGGGGATGAACGCCTACAAGGAGCGCCTCGCCGTCGACACGGAGCTGCGCACCCTCGAAGAGGCGATGCAGGGGGCCGACGTCTTCATCGGCGTCTCCGCCAAGGGCGCCGTGACCCAGCAGATGGTGCGCGACATGGCGAAGGACCCGATCATCATGGCGATGGCCAACCCGGACCCCGAGATCACCCCGGAAGAGGCGCTCTCGGTCCGAAGCGACGTCATCATGGCGACCGGCCGCTCCGACTACCCGAACCAGGTCAACAACGTGCTCGGCTTCCCGTTCATCTTCCGTGGCGCGCTGGACGTCAGGGCCAGCACCATCAACGAGGAGATGAAGAAGGCGGCGGTCTTCGCCCTCGCCGAGCTGGCCCGCGAGGATTGCCCGGACTCGGTCTGCCGCGCCTACGGCAACCAGAAGTTCTCCTTCGGCCGCAACTACATCATCCCGAAGCCCTTCGACCCCAGGGCCCTGCTGCGGGTGGCGCCGGCCGTCGCCAAGGCGGCCATGGACTCCGGCGTGGCACGCCTGCCGCTGGAGGACGTGGGCAAATACATCGAGACGCTGGAGGCGCTGCAGGGCAAGGCCAAGGAGACCATGCGGCTCATCATCAACAAGGCCAAGTGCGATCCCAAGAAGATCGTGTTCCCGGAAGGGGACGACGAGAAGATCCTGAAGGCCGCCTTCACGCTCATCGAGGAGGAGATCGCCCAGCCCATCCTGATCGGCAGCAGGAAAAAGGTGCTGGATAAGATCGCGGAACTCGGCCTGGACCTGAACGTGACCATCATCGACCCGGAGGACTCCGAGCTGACCGAGGGGTACGCCCAGGAACTGTACCGGCTGCGCCAGCGCAAAGGCGTCACCCTCTCCGAGGCGCGCCGCATCGTGCGCCGCAAATCGCGCAACCACTTCGGTTCCATGATGGTGCACATGGGGGACGCCGACACGCTGCTCTCCGGCATCGACTCCCACTACCCCGACACCATCAGGCCGGCCCTGGAGGTGATCGGCAAACAGCCGCAGCTGACCGGCGTGCACGGCATGTACATGATGATCTTCAAGAAGGGGATCGTCTTCCTCGCCGACACGACGGTGGAGATCGAGCCGACCGCCGAGGAGTTGGCGGAAACGGCCATACTGGCCGCCGAGAAGGTGCGTCTATTGGAGATGGAACCGCGCATCGCCATGCTCTCCTTCGCCAACTTCGGCTCGGTGAACCACCCGTTGGCCAACAAGGTGAGAAAGGCGGTGGAACTGGTGAAGCTGAAGGCGCCCGAGCTTGAGATCGACGGCGAGATGCAAGCCGACACCGCGGTCACCCCGGAACTGCTGGCGAACTACCCGTTCTCGACACTCACCGGTCCGGCCAACATCCTGATCTTCCCCGACCTCAACTCCGGGAACATCTGCTACAAGCTGCTGCACCGCCTGGGCGGGGCCGAGGCGATCGGTCCGATCCTGATGGGGATGAAGAAGCCCGTCCACGTGCTGCAGCGTGGCGACGACGTCTCCAACATCGTCAACATGGCGGCCATCGCCGTCGTGGACGCGCAAAGCTTGTAGGTTTTCCCTACCTTAAGTTAAACCCTTGAAGGGACCCGGCGACGGGTCCCTTCTTTCGTGTTTGCCCAGCGTAGCGGGCAAACCCAGCCTGTTGAAAGAAACAGGCGTCGCCCCGACCAGGGGGAAGACAATCCGAATCGCAAGGGCGTTGCTGGTAACGGCAGGGTCTGAAGGAAGCGATAGGAAGTGAGCTGCACACAGCGTAAGCGAACCTGATACGGCTTCGCGGGTGGGTAAGCGTGCACGATAGCGCGAAGCCCGATTCCTGGTCAGACCCGTGGAGTGATTGAGGGTGGCGTAGTTCACAGGGAGCCCGAGGTAACTGGGGAAGCCTTGTATCGTTCCGTGCGGTTTGCGGATAGGGAGATTCAAGAGGAGACTTAAGGTCGAACGAAGCGGTGCGAGGTGGCAGATGAATCCGTAGTAGTGACGAAGTCCCGGCCTGAGAAAGCTGGTAACAGTCTGGAGGAGAAAACCGGGACGACTCGCGGCCTGGTTCGCGGGGGGCGTCAGAAGCCAAAAGCGCTGACGTGGTGCGAAGGGAGGAAGTTCATTTGAAGGGAACCGGAACGAGAAGGGACACGATTCTGGACACAAGCCGTCCGACGGGGCGGGGCACTTTCCAGCGGAGGACCGTGACAGGCGATCTGCGGGAACAGGCCGACCACCGGAGTAACCCGAAAAGAAAGTCATACATTGCCCGAAAGGGATAGCAGGTGACGGACGCCGGGAGAAGAACCGGAAGAAGAGTGTACCCCAACGAGGGAAGGAGCCCCGGAAGCAGGCATGACGCAAGTGTATTACAGCTTATATGATCGCTTGCTCTCGCAAGAGAGTCTTACTCGGGCCTTTCGGAAGGTGAAGGCGAACAACGGCAAGCCGGGAGTAGACGGCCAGACCGTGGAAGCCTTCGCCCAGGATTTGCCCGGTGAGATTGTCATGCTGGTTAGCGAACTGCGTGAGAAGAGCTACCGACCGCAACCGGTCAAGAGGGTGACGATACCCAAAGACGGGGGCGGGGTCAGGGAACTTGGCATTCCGACAGTTCGTGACCGTGTTGTACAGCAGGCACTACTGGAGATACTCCAGCCGATCTTCGATCCAGGATTCCATCCGTCGAGCTACGGCTATCGGCCCGGGCACAGCGCTCATCAGGCGGTAGCCAAGGCAGAGTTGTTTATCCGCACCTACAATCTGCGCCATGTAGTGGATATGGATCTGTCGAGATGCTTCGACACTCTGAACCACGATCTAATACTGGGCGGACTTCGGAAGCGGGTAGTGGACGGAAGCGTGCTGGGTCTGGTTCGGCAGTTTCTCCGGAGTGGGGTGATGACGGGGGACGGATGGATAGAAGTGGAAGAGGGCAGCCCCCAAGGTGGGGTGATAAGCCCGCTTCTGGCCAATATCTATCTGGACGCGTTTGATCAGGAGATGAAGAGCCGTGGTCATCGTATCGTCCGCTACGCGGACGACATCCTGATTCTCACCCGATCGAAGAGCGCTGCGGAAAACGCCTTGAAACAGGCAAGCCGATATCTGGAAGAAGAACTGAAACTCACCGTCAACCCGCAGAAGACGGAAGTCGTGAACAGTCGCGACGGCGTCAAATTCCTCGGAATGGTCATTCATACGGGATACACCCGTATCCGGGAAAAGAAGGTCTGCGGGCTCAAAGAGAAGGTGAGAAAGATAACCCGGCGCAACTCGCCGGTTAATCTGGAGAAGGTCATAAAGGACCTGAACCCGGTGCTTCGCGGCTTCGCCAACTACTTCAAAGCAGCCAATTGCAAAGTGGTGTTCAAGGAGTTAGCGAAGTGGATCAGGAGACGCCTTAGAGCCAAGCAACTGAAACTCTGGAAAAAGCCTGGAAGGCTGCACCGGAGACTGAGACAATTTGGGTATAAGGGTGAGTTCGCCTGGATAAAGATGAGTTCCTGGCGCAACTCAGCAAGCCCTCTGGCAAACTTCGCAATCAGCAACGATTATCTCAGGGAACTGGGACTGTTCGATCTCGGCAGGGTACAGACGGCGGCTACCGCCTCAGCTAAACGAGGATAGAATGGGCATGAGCCGTATACGAGGCCCGTACGTACGGTTCTGTGAGAGGGATGAGGCGAACCTGATCAGTTCGCCTCACCCTACTCGATTCCAGGCAGCGCCGGTTCCTTTTGGTTGCCATTTGAACGAGGAATTTGCTATAAATGACCCACGTTGCAATTTGTGGCTGTACTGTTGGTGAAGGAGACGGTAAACATTCATGGAAGACACGTTACAGCCACTGGACACGATTCAGATAAAGCCCAATAGATACCTGGTACTTGGCATAGCGGTCTCGATCACACTGCATCTGGCCTGCGCCTATCTGTTGTTCAGCGTGCCGGCCGGCTCGCCGGCTCCCTCCCCTCTGGTCACCTATGTCGACCTCAATGCGGCACTGCACCCCGCACCCATGTCGGTGCCACCCAAAGAGACGACGCCTCCCGCGCTCGCCCCCGAACCGCTGCTGCCTCCGGTTCCCGAGGCTACGCCGCAGGCCAAGCAAGTTGAGGCGCCGCCGTCCCAACCTGCCGCAACGCAGGCAGCGCAGAAGGAGGAACAGCGCACCCACACCACGTTGGGGCTGGGACTTACCAAGGGGTATTTCAAAAGCCTGGGAGAGGGTGAGACGCTTCGTGAGGGTGTCAAAGGGTACTACCTTGAGATGCTGCAGGTAATCAATGAAAAATGGTGGATGGACCAGCAGTTGGACAAGCGCCGTCTCGCCCCTGTCGTGGTCAATCTCACGGTGGCGCGAGACGGCGTCATTCTCGATTGCGAAATTCTGAGGGGATCAGGAAACCTGCGATACGACAAAGCTGTGCTGGCGGCGCTGGCAGCTGCCGGTCCGCTCCCCCCGCTTCCGGCCAGTTATGTCGGAGAGTCCTTCCAGGCGCCGGTCCGGCTGGTCCCGCCGCTCAACCTCATGGCCTGGTAGGCTCAATACTCTTCCTCGTCCACCAGTTCCAGATCGATTATGTCCAACGGCTCTTCCCCGACCAGGGAGGAAAGCCGGTGCGCCACATCGTGGAAGGCAGGGTTAATGCTGTACACCTCGCGGTAGAGTTCAGCCGCCTCATCCAACGCCCCGGTTGCTTCAAAAAGAAAGGCCAACTCGTAACTGAGGCTCGTGCGTTCCTCGACCGAGAGCACCTGGAGAGAGAGCCCGCGCTGCAGCAATTCCTCGGCTTTTTCCGGTTCACCTTTTTCACGCAAGCAGATCGCCTGCCCGGTTAGGCAGTCCAGCCGGCGCCGGTGATTTCCGGCGGCGACGGCAAATTCCTTTATGGCATCGCCATAAAGCCCCATCTCTTTGTAGGCAATTCCCAAGTCATAATGAGACTCAAGCTCATCCAGGTCCAGCGCCTCCGCAACGGGGCCTTCCGAATCAGGAAAGATCTCCCGCCAGTCGCGCTGGGGCGCTTGGGACTTAAGCTCCTGAGCAACTCTGTCTAGCTCAGCCTCTGCTGCCTTCGCTGCCTCCGCCGCCTTGGCTGCCTCCGCCGCCTTAGCTGCCTCTGCCGCTTTCGCTGCCTCTGCCGCTTTCGCTGCCTCTGCCGCCTTGGCTGCCTCTGCCGCTTTCGCTGCCTCTGCCGCGTTGGCCGCCTCCGCCGCCTTGGCTGCCTTAGCCGCAGCTGACTCCTCGGCGGCCACGGCCAGATCATCCACTTCCTCGTCAAATCCGCTGTCCAAGGAGATCTCTATCTCTTCAGGCCAGTCCAGCTCGAGAACCCCTCCCTCTTGCGATTCGAGGTCAGCCGTGTCCACGCTGGGCGCAGTGTAGCTGCCAAAGGGTGAGGCATCGGTTACCGGAGAAGAACTCTCAGTTGTAGCAGGTTGACCGTAGGGAGCGGCTGGTGCGAAATGCTCCGCCTCATCGAAGTCCAGCGACAAGGAAAAATCCAAAGGAAGATCCATGTCGGGGACGGACGGCACCTCGCTGTTATTTAGATCGTCGTCCAGGTCAAGCTCGATTTCATCTTCCCAAGGCAACGTCATCTCAGGTGCCGAAGCCTCTTTCATGGCGGCTGAGGTACTGGGAGCACTGGCTGTCCGGGATGTGCCGAGGGCTTCCGGCGGCTCGAAAGACGAGGGAGCGGCGGCTGCCTGGGGCACCGCGCCAAAGACACTTGAGGACTCGATCACCATGGCAGGGGGTTCAAAAGCAACGGGCCGCGGCGCAACCGGAGGCATCGCGCTGGGCGGGGCCTGTTCACCTGCCGCCGGGCGCGCCGGCTTGCTCGCCTGGTCAGCCTCCACGCGATCGGGGAACAACTCGCGCATCCGGTGCGAAAGCCTCTGCACTGCGGCGCCATCTCCAGCGTCACGCTGCGCCGCCAAGAGGGAGCTGAACACCTGCCAGGAATGGTCCAGGTCACCCACGGCAAAGAGCAGTTCGGCGTACTTGAGCCTGGTGGCGGGCGTGACTCCATCGATGGCAAGCATCAGTTCCAGGACCTTGACCGCTTCCCTCAGGACGCCTTCCTTCTCGAACTGCGCCGCCACCTGCCCGTACTCCGCCAGGGCGTTACCGGTCAGCCCCTGCCGGTTATTCAACGAGGCAAGGGTCAGAGAGATCGCCGTGTTTTCGGGTGTCAGGCGCTGGATCTGCTTATACACCGCGATCGCTTTGAGGAAGTAAGAGTTTTCGGCATAGTGCTTCCCGATATCCTCGTACTGCACGATCGCCTCGTCCTTCCTGTTGTCACGCACCAACAGCTCGGCAAGCCTCTGCCTATGCCTGACCTCTTTGGGATCCAGGACCACGACCTGCTGGTAATCCTTGATCGCCTTGTCGAGCTGGCCCTTCAACACGAAGCGCTGAGCACTTTCCAGTATTTTGTCTTTTTTTGACGCCAATTGAATCGCCCCGTATCACGCAGAAATATCCAACGCTAAAATTAAAGCAAAGCGGCCCTACTGTCAAGACTGATGCTGCCCCAGAATACGGATGAGCTCCTTAAGTTTGGCTAATTCGGCATCACCAAGGCGCCGGTCGCCGTAAAGCGCCGCGCCATAGATCGCGACGAACTCCTGAAGATGCGGGTCATCGATCCTTTCAGCCATTTCGTAAAGGCCGCAGGGCTCCTGGCAGACGTCGGGAAAGCGCCGTGCCGCCACCCGGAGAAAGCTCCTCAGCACCCGTGCCTCCTGCGTGCCGGTGCGCCCCAGGAATAGGGCGGCCAGCGCGCAGGGGAGCAGCAACCAGGGCGAGAGGGCCATCAGGCGCCGCAGCGACCAGGCGGGGAAGTGAAGCTCGCGCGCCTTGCCGCCGACGCCGCGCACCAGCGCTATCTGCTTTTCCAGGTCGTAATTGATGACCGCCTTGTTCCAGTAGAAATCGACGGCGTCCAGGTACATGCGCAGCTTCTGCGCCACCCCGTCCTGCCGGGAAAACCCGACCGACCAGGCGCTCGGGTCCAGCGTCAGCCACCCCTTCCCCTCCAGGTAGGCCTCGACCCAGACGTGCGCCATGTCCTCGGTCACCAGGTAATAGCCGCCCAGGTCGTTGTAGGTCCCTCCGCGATAGCCCCCCACCAGCCGGGCGGGGACTCCGGCCAAGCGCAGCAGAGTCGCGCAGGAGGAGGCGAAGAACTCACAGTTGCCCTTTTTCTTAACGAAGAGAAATTCGTCCAAGGGATCGGATCCGACCGGGAGTCCGCTGGTCGCATAGGAAAGCCTCTGGGCGTGGAAGAAGCGCTCCAGCAGCTGCAACTTCTCAGCGCCGGACAGCCCCGGCCGCGACAGCTGCCGCCCCTCGGCGCGCAGCCGCGCAGACACCGTGAGCGGGAGCTTCAGATAGAAGTCGCGCGCTATCCCGCCGTTGACACGGATCGTGTCCGACAGGGTGGAGAGCACCTCGTACTTGCTGCGCTTCTCCAGAGGGTTGCGTGCCATGAAAACGGCATCCGGCGCTTCGGCGTGGCGCACCCCGTAAACCTGGCGCGGGATGTTCAGCGCGAGCAGATAGGGGGTGCGGTTCGGCTCGGGATAGATTTCCTGATGCACGCTCGCCCCTTGCCCGAGCCCGACGCCGGTCTCCGGCAGCCCCGGCAGCCGGACCCAGGCGTTGTCCTTGAAACCGTTCAGCACGATGCCGCGCCAGTACAGTCTCGACTCCGGAACCTTGTCGCAGATGGCACGGAAAACGACGCTCTTCACCTCGGTCACGCTGGAGGCCGCCCCCGGGCTCACCGTCTCGCTGAATCCGGTGCTGGCGCCCCCCGCGTGGTTCAAGAAATCCCAGAGCGGATACTGGGTCCTGGGGAGCAGCACGAAGAGAAAGAGCAGAATCGGCAGGGAGGCGACCGGCATCAGGCAGGAGACGGTCAGCACCTTCTTGAACTCTCCCCGCGTCAGGGCGATCTCCGGGTCGTGCGCGTAGAAGGTCAGTATCACCAATGAAACGGCGAGCACCAATAACAGGACAAACAGGTAGAACAGGAACAGCGCCGAGAGGTCGTAGAGGGAAGACGCGGCCAGGCAGAAAAGGGAGAGGGCGAAGACCTGCAGGTAGTTCCTGCCGCTTTTCTCGCTGAGCATCCTGACCGCGAGAAAGGCCACCAGCAGGTCGGCGGTCACCTGGAGCATGTTCTCCTGGCTGAAGCCGGAGGCGAAATAGAGGAAGAGCAGGATGGAGACCGGCGTGAGCAGGCGCCCGGAAAGAAAGCGCCCCTGCCTTTGCTGGTAGAGCCCGAAGGCGAGCGCCGCCGGGAAGAACCATCGGGCGAAGGGGTCGAGATAAGGCTGCAGCGGAAGGTACCCGATCAGGGCGACGCAGACCGACAGCACCGTCAGAATGAGCTTAATCCTGACCATAAACGGCGAGCTCCCCGAGCAGTTTCAGCCTGTGCAGCCTGGTTGCCGCAGGCGCGACGGTCCGGTGCGCCAGCTTGAGCCCGACGGGGCGCCCGCCGCGCACCAGGCGGTTGATCAGAAAGGTGCAGTAGCCCAGCCGCTCCTCGAGGTCCCGGCCCGGGATGCGGTCCAGCTCCAGGAGGACCGGATCCATGGCGGTCGCCGTCATGTGCTTTACCTTGAAGTCCTCGTGCTTGGCGGAGAGACGCCAATGGATCAGCTTGAGCGATTCCCCGCCCCGGTAGTCTGAGATCTTCGCCAGCTCCCCGTCGAAGCCGGGATCGGGATAGCTCTTGGCCGCGCCGGCGTCCGGCTTCCCTCCGGGCGCCGGCAGGGGCACGGGGCGCGGCGCGGGGAAGACCGCGAAGCTCCCGGGGACCGGCACCCTGATATAGCGGACGAAGAAGTTGACCGGGAAGGGGGAGCTGATCAGGGCGAGCGGCACCTGGTGCACGCCGCGCGCCGGGAAGGCCAAAAGCAGCGACCCGGTCTCCGGCTTGCCGGGGTCCAGCAGCAGGAAGAAGGTCGGGCTGCCCGCGATGCTGGCGCTGATGAGGAAGGAGGGGAGGAATTTTTTCCGGTTTTCGACGCGGATGGAGACCAGGGTCTGCAGCCCGGCGTACACCTCGTCGGGAAAGCGGACGGCGACCGAGAGCCCGCGGATGTTCAGCCAGCCGAGCAGCCCCGAGACCGCCATGAAGCCGAGCATGGACGACACCACCAGGAACAGGAGGTTATTCCCCGTGTTGACGGCAGCGACCCCCAAAAGGAGCGTCGCAGCCACGTACAAGCCTCCCCCCTTGGTGAGCTTTATATGAGAGGGAGCGGAATCTCTTTGAGTAGTGCGCTTAATATCTGCTCCTTGTCCACCCCTTCCTGCTCGGGACGGAAGATCAGGCGGTGCGCGCAAACCACGGGCGCCACCTCCCTCACGTCCTCGGGCACCACGAACGGCCGGCCGGCCAGGTATGCCGCGGCCTTGGCCGCGTCGACGAGTCCGATGCCGCCGCGCGTCGAGATGCCGGTTTGGATCAGCGGATGGTTGCGGGTGGCGGCAATGATGGCGTACACATAGTCCGTCACCTTCTCCCCGAGGTAGACCTCGCGCCGCACCGTGGAGATCGCGGTCAGCAGGTCGTCGTGGCTCACCATGGCGGGGATCTGCAGGATCTCGTCCCTGATGGAGCCGTGCATCAGGATCCCCTTCTCCACATCTTCCGGTGGGTAGCCGATGCCGGTCCTCATGATGAAGCGGTCCATTTGGGATTCCGGCAGCGGGAAGGTGCCGACCTGCTCCGCCGGATTCTGGGTGGCGAGCACCAGGAAGGGGTCGGGGAGCTGGTAAGTCACCCCCTCGACCGTCACCCGCCGCTCCTCCATGGCCTCCAGGAGGGCGCTTTGCGTCTTGGGCATGGCGCGGTTGATCTCGTCGATCAGGACGATGTTGTTGAAGATCGGCCCCTTGATGAAGGTGAAGCGCCCCTCCACCCTGTCGAAAATGGAGAGGCCGGTGATGTCCGAGGGAAGCAGGTCGCTGGTGCACTGCACCCGCCCGAAGGAGAGCCCGAGCGAACCGGCAAAGGCGAGAGCCATGGTGGTCTTGCCGAGCCCCGGGATGTCCTCCAGCAGGATATGCCCGCCGGTCAAAAGCGCCATCAGGCAAAGGCGCAGCGCCCTTCGTTTACCCTTCAGATGGTGGCCGGAAAGCTCGTCCAGGACCGCGACCATCTCGTTTCGTTTTGCCAAGCTGTTCAACCCTACCCCCTCTCGAACCGCATGCGATCGCTCATTGTAGCAGAAAAGCAGCGCCCAAGCAAAAGGGACCCTCATTGCGGGGGTCCCTTATCGATAAAAAAGAACCTGATTAGTGACGATCTTCCGCCCAAGTCCCCCCCCCTTGCGGGAGGGGGGACTTGGGGGAGGGGGAAGGTGCCATGACTGCCCACAGGTAACCTCACTTCGTGGCTGCCTCCCCCCCACCCCGACCCCCCTTCGCAAAGGCTTCGGCGGCCAAGCCCTCCCCCGCAAGGGGGGAGGGAGAGTTTTTGGCAGCGGAAGAATGGTCGCTAATAGGGAAAATGAATGGCCGTGGGCGGAAAGCTGCCTCGTAGCGACGCCGGCGACAACGTCGAGGCGAGCCGGGCGCTGCTGGATGCCTTGCAGCTACGGTGCTGGATGCCTTGCAGCTGTGCGGTGCCGGACGTCTTGCAGCTGCGGTTGTTAGGCGCCTTGCAGCTGCGGCTCGCGATACCCCGCCGGGAAGAACGGGTCGACGGCGGGAGCCGTCTCCTTTGAGTACGCCGGCACACCGGTCAGTTCCCGGTAATAGGAGAGGGCGGCTTCAATGGAGTGGTCCATGTTGTTGTACCAGAAAGCGCCGGTCCGCCCCAGCAACTTCAGGTTGCGGTAACGGCCGGTGCTGCGCAGCGTGTCGTCCAGGACGGCTTTGTATCCCATTGAGTAGATCGGGTAGGCGTGGGGCACCCTCTCTACCTGGCATCCGATGATGTCAGCGTTCCCCCGGATCAATCCGGTAGCACGCAATTTCTCCCGAATTGCCGGTTCCACGAGCCCAGGCGTTCTCCAGAGTTCGTCACTCTCCCGGCAGGTCACTTCGACGCACGCCCCCGAGCACCCCGCAGGGGCCAGCGAGGGGTTGAACATGGTCGGAAGCGAGACCCTGTTGAAAGGTATCTCCGAACCGCTGAAATAGCACCACTGATAGTCGGCCCGGGGCACGGTGTTGAGCTGGTAGTTGTAGAGCAGCAGTGAAAGGTAGTTCAGGTCGGCCCGCGGTTCGCCAAGCAGTGACAGGACCTCGTTGATCGGGGCCGTCCAGACCAGCTGTTCGCAGCGGTACTGTGCGCCGGCGATGCTAACGCCGCGTACCTGGGCGCCATCGTGCTCGATACCGTCGACCTGGGCGTTGACCAGTACCTTGCCACCGTTTTCCACGATCCTTTGCCGCAGAAGGTCGCAAAACGCCTGCATCCCGCCGCTTTCAGGGTAGATGAATCGGGTGACCGGCTTGGCACCGAAGAGGGTTTTCGCCAGCGACAGCAGGTCGTTGAACTGCCCCTTCTTGTCGATGACGGCGCGGTCTATTCCGGTGATGGCCCAGTCGCGTGAGATGTCGGTACAGGGGATGCGCAGGAACTTTTCGGTGTACGCCTTGAAGAATATCTCGTAGAGCGTATTCCCGTATTTGCTAACGATGTAATCCTCGAAATTTCCGGAGTTGGGTTTCTTTTTCCGCATCAGGTCGAGCAGTATCGGAAGAATTTTGGCGGGAGGCAGTTTAAAGGCCGACCCGACCCCCAAAGGCCAGTCGAAATAGGTGCCGAACATGTGGACGCCGCTTTTCCGAACGATCATCCGGAAATCGTCCTGCAGCACCTCATGAATGAGATCGTTGACTTCGGGGCGATCGGAATGAAAACGGTGCGGACCGACGTCGAACACGAACCCGTCGTAGCTGTGGCTCTTGGCCAGGCCGCCGACACTCTGCTCTTTTTCGACCAGCACGACATCGTGACCGTCCCGGGTCAGGGCGTAGGCCAGTACAAGGCCGGTTATCCCGGCGCCAACAATGACTGTGTTTGAACTATCTCTCATTTGACGGCCTAAATAGTGCGATGATGGGATGCAGCAGCGAGCTCTCAAACCCCTGCCCAATGGCGAGCAGGTAGAGCGGTCCCGCCGCCAGGAGGATGACCAGGAGATAACCGACAATAAGCCTTCGGCCGTTACGTTTGCACTCTGCCCAACTGACGAGCGCAAAAGCGACGATCATGAAGGCAAAGGGCGTGACGGCGAAGGAGGTGTTCACCCAGATTGGCCTTCCCGAGAGGGCCAGCGGCAGGTAGGAGCACCAGAACAGGGCGCTGAGAAAGAGAAGAGACCAGACCTTCCCCCTGCCCCGGTACAGCAGATAGATGTTGGCGGGGAGCGTCAGCATCCAGACGAACGGGTTGGAAATGGCGATCCAGATAATCGGCTTCCCCCCGGCGAGGATGAAATCGGCCCAGCAGACGGGCTTGAGAAACCAGAGCGCCGGATAGGAGGAGTTTTCCTTCAGATAGTCGTTGAAACCCTGGTGCACCAGGTTTTCTTGCAGCATGAACCTTTGAGCCGCCAGCCAGTCGGCAAGGTCGTAGCCGCGATGCAGGAACCAGGGAAGATAGGTCAGCAGGTAAACGGTGGCAGGGAGCAGCACCAGCGTGCCAAGCAGCAAGGAGAGCTCGCCGGCCTTCTCGCGGGCGGTGGTCCCGGGTTCCCGCGCGCTGCTCAGCGCCAGCGCGGCGCAGGTCACCGCAAGCGGGAACATAACGTACCATTTCCCCGCCAACCCCAGGCCAAACAGCACCCCCGAGATGAGCAGCGGGACCGGGTGCCGCCTCGGCCCGCAGTAGAGAGCCGCGAGGATGCCGAGCAGAGAAAAGAACGGCACCTGCACCTCCTGTATCGCTTGGCGCGAAAAATCGATGTGCACCGGGTCGATCGCCATGAAAAAAGCCGCCAGGAGCGCGACAGAGTTCAAGGAGAAGAGTTTCCTGGCCAGCAGCCCCAAAACGGGGACCGACAGGGTGCCCAGGGTGAGACTAACCCCCTTGACCCCCATGAGGTTCCCATTGAAGGAGGTCATGGAAAGATAGGTCAAGAGGTCGCGCAATTTCGGGTGCTGCCACATGGTAGGCCCGTAGTGGCCGCGCTTCACGAATTCGAAGGCCGAGGTGACGACGCCGAAATCGTCCGAAGTGGGAGGGGTGGCGGCAAGCCCGTAGACCCGCAACCCTCCGGCGAGCAGAGTCAGGGCGAGGAGCAGGAGGAAGAAAGCCCTGTCGCTTACGGCTATGACGTAGTCACTGCTGGAGGCTTGGTTCACTGGTAGCTCCCCGGGACGGCGGCGCCGGCCACCGCCGACAGCCTGCCGACGAATTCCAGCGCCTTGCTGCGCTCCGCCGGGCTGACATCGGGGGAATCCTCCGAAAGGCAGACGGTAACGATATCGGCGCTCAGGGCTGAGGCGCGAAGCTGCCTCGCCAACTCCGCCAGGTCCATGTTGCCCAGGTACGAAGCGTCTATGTTGAGCAACACCGGTTCCCGGACGGAGGGGATCAAGACAGTCATGATCCGTGCCGAGGCGTTGTCGTGCTCGACGACATCGCGCGGGTGGCTGTTGGCAGTTCCCAGTCCGAAGCGCTGCTGGAAATCCCGCAGCGGTATGACGTTGTAGCTTTCACGCATGATCCCCTTGTCCATGGCGAACCAAAGAAAGTTCCGGTAGGTGACCTCGTCCCCGGAGACGTCACGCGAGGGGCGCACCTTGACGGGGTAGCCGGATAAGGGGGCAGAGTAGTCCGGGTTGAATCCCGGCTGCACGTAGTGGAGGAACCTCCCGAGATGAACGACCACCCTCCCCTGGGCCTTCTTCCTCTCCCAGAGCCGGTACACCTCTGAAGTGGTTTTCACCAGGTATACGGCGGGATGCCCGCTCGCCAGGGCGGCGGAAGCACCGATCTGTCTCGACGAGACGCCGGCGCTGTTGACGGCCAGTATGGCGCACAGGCAGCCGACAATTATGGCACTGGAGATTACGATCTTGGACAATGACAACTCCTGACGACGCCCGGCAACCGCATCGTCACTTCCAGGCAATGCCCCACGGTCCGGGCATTTCCAATCGTGGATTGATACGCTCTGAACCGGACCCTGGGCTTTCGAGCGCTGACAACGCGGCACCAGAGACGTCAAGCCCCGCCGCTTTTTCGGGTATGTTGCAGCCAGTTCCAGATGACCTGGAGGTTCAAGGCGTGCATGAAATTGTACTCGTTGAAGCACGACGCGATGCAGGCCTTGCAGTCACCCTTTGAGCAGAAGTCAAAGGCCTCCTTGAAGCCCGTGTCGAGGAAATTCTTGGCCGGCACCCTTTCCACCAGACCCGAGCAGGGATACACCTTGCCGTCGGAATCGACGTTGCAGTACAGCTGGTCCGCCCAGCACTTCAATCCGGTAGCCTGATTCGAGGTGGGGTAGGCGTAATCGGGCCATTCGAGGATGTATTTCAGGTACGGGATCGTTGAGACGATGGGGTGCCCCTGGCGTTTGCGCTCGATAAGATGCCGTATCGCGTCCTTGTAGGCGGCATTGCTCGGCAGAAAGGAACTCTCCTCCTCCGAAGCAAGCGTCTTGGTATGGTGGAGCAACTGGAAGGAGGCCGAAAACCCTAACCTTTTTGCCTGCTCCAGAATGAAATCGATGTGTCCGATATTTTCCTTGGTCAGCACGGTGATGGTGAACACGCGAATCTTGCGTGTGGCCGCCAACTCCAGGGCCTGCATGACCTTGTCGTAACTGCCCGCCTCGCGGTTTTTGTCCATGATGTCACGAGGGCCGTCGAAACTCATCACCAGGACGTCGACATTTGCCAGTGCCTCGATCCGGTCCCGCACCAGGTAGCCGTTAGTGTCGAGGCTGACGAAGAAACCGCACTTGTTCTTGGCGTAATCCAGCAGTTCGCCGATGTCGTTGCGGACCAGCGGTTCGCCACCCCAAAGGGCGACGCGCTGGGTGCCTAGCGCCTTTAGCTGATCGAAGAGCGAAATCAGGTCTGCGGTAGTCATCTCGCGCTGCTGGCGGTTGGGGATGTTGCAGTAGCTGCACCGGGCGGGGCAGCGATTGGTGACGGAGATCATGACGTTGAGCGGGATCGATGCTCCGGTCAGCTTGGCCTTGAGCGTCGCCAGACCGAATTTCAAAAGGGTCGAATTTTTCATGGGTAACAAGCGCTCCGTAGGTGCCCATCCGCGGCAAGAATTGCGCGGCCCCGGGATTGCCTGTAAATCGGCGTGCAATAATGACCCACTTTGGGGGGTAATAGGCGTCCAAAATTGACCCACCCCAGCACTTCCTTCATCCTGTCCGGATCAAACCGGAGGGGAGGAAAAAAAGGAGATGCTGA